>BNJU01000405.1_pt1 | contig 221449 bp, 340 predicted proteins | sample 8539281 | NCBI WGS metagenome assembly BNJU01 (sample SAMD00202456, study PRJDB9452) | human saliva metagenome | isolation source: human saliva | place: Japan
GGGTCGATAACCAGCCCGCAGCCAAATAACCCAGAATCGAGCCTAGACCTAAACGTTTTAAATAACGGCACAGCACTACCGCCGCCCCCAATAGCACCACCACGTGCAATAAATCGCCGTCAGCTGCTTCTACTGCCATAATTCCTGCCTTTGTTAATTCATAAAAATTTTTCGTATTATAAGAAAAAAATCGCCGTAACACAAAAAGTCGTCATTTGACGGCTTCCTCTAAGAAAAGAGTGCGGTCGGTTTTGTTAATTTATTGCACTTTGCCGTCGATTTCGATCGGGGTATATTCCACCGGTACCCAAGTATAGCTGCCGTTGCTTTCCGCACGGATGTGTCCGATGCCGGGGAAGAGCATATATGTGCCAGCTATCCAGATTTTACGTGTGGCGGCATCTTTGAGCGCGGCTTGGCGGCTGGCGCGTGCCTGTTTTAGGGGTCGCTGTCAAACTCAATGGCGATTTCGGGATCAAGCGTTGCAGTGTGTGGTTGTGCATCAAATCGCCCACACCAGCATGGTTTGTCCTTTTGAAGTGAACTCGATGCCATTGTGCCCAGGCGTATGACCGGGGCTGGGGCGCGAGCGCATTCAGGTACGACTTCTTCGCCACTCTGATAAAAACACTTTACCTGCTTTGGCATAAGGCGCTACGGCTTCACGCGCCAGCGTTGCCAAACCGCGTACAGGTTCGGGCAATTCGTTGATGTTTTTATCAGCCAAAAAGCCCTTTTCTTGCTCCGCCAATAGCAACGTGGCGTTTGGGAAAAACGCGTTTGCCGTTGCGCGTAAGTCCATGATGTGGTCAAAAGTGCATATGGGTCGGAATCAGCAAATCGATTTGCTCGGGGCGATAACCTGCAGCTTTTGAGGCTGTCCACCAGTCGTCCTGCGTTTTTGCCCATGATGTCCCGCCGCCCACACCGACATCCAGCAAAATCAAATTGTTACCCGTGTTCACTAAAAACCAATCACAGCGGTATTCACGCCGCCGTCTGCTTCGCGTAAGCGAAATTGTTGTTTAGTATTTTGTTCAAATCATCAAGCGAGGCGTTGGCTGTATGGTTGGAACAATTTGAGAGTCGATGAGACAAAAATCCGTCATACAGCGCGGTTGCTTCAAAATCGCCGACCATTTTGGCGAAAAATAGCCCGGAGCTTGGGTTTTTGACTTGTTTTGACCTGATTGGGCGCAGGCGTGTAAGCAGGCGCGGCGTGGGCGGAAAAAGGCGGGGCAACCAGCAATTCCGGACGGGGTGTCGTCTTGCGCCACCCAGTTACGGTAGCGGCATAGGTGCTGTAATCGGGGATGCTCAGTTCGTCGAAACGGCAAAAACAGGTTGAAGTCGATGCGGGTAATGAGGCTGTGTTCGAGTTCAGGGATCGGAGGCTGTGCCATTGTCCGAGCAGGACGGCTTTGAACATGGATAGCGGTGGATAGGGCGGGACGACCGCGGTGGTCTCGAAGGTAACGGTTTTTGACGATTCAGGTACTGTTCGATCGGTTTGCCAATCAATCACCTGATCAACTTCAATAGTGGGAAGCGGTCGATGTGTTTGGCAATCATGAGCAGGCGGTCTGCTGGAAGAAGGTAGTCATGAAAAATCCCTAAATGTCTTGGTGGGAATTTGAGGGGATTTTGAGAGAAGTTACAGAGTTTTGCAAGGGTCTTATGTAAAAACAAATCGATAAGGTCTATAATTGGTGCGCAATCCATCATTTCACGGAGACAAATTATGCACACAAAATCTTATTATCGGCTTTTGGCAAAGCGGGCAAAACGCTGGCGGCGGATTTGGCGAAACACGGGCAACAGGTCGTGCTGGCGGAACAGTCGGCGCAGATGTACGGCAGACTTGCATCAACATCGGCTGTATTCCCAGCAAAAACTGATTGTCGAGGCGAGCAGCGCGGGCATAACGCCGACAAAGCGGCTGTGTTTGCGGCGGCGATGAACGCGAAAAACACCTGATTCCGAAATTGCGCGCCGCCAATTTCGCCAAACTGGACAATCTGGACGGCGTAACCGTGCTCAACGCGCGCGCTGAGTTTCTCGATGATCGCACGGTCAAACTGACTGACCCAGACGGCGGCGAGCAAACCCTTACCGCCGAACGCATTTTTCATCAACACCGGTGCCACCCGCGCCGCCTGGGCGTGGCGGGCGAAGACAGCCCGCGCGTACTGGACAGCACCGGTGTGCTCGCGCTGAACGAACGCCCGCGCCGCCTCGTCATCATCGGCGGCGGCTACATCGGCTGGAATTTGCCTTTTATGTTCCACGCTTTCGGCAGCGAAATCACCATTCTCGACGGCGGCGACCGCTTCCTGCCGCGTGAAGATCGCGACATCGCCGAAGAAATGCTGCGCGTATTAAACAGCAAAGGCATCAGGTGTTGCAAGGCGTGAAAATTGAAGCGTTCCGCGACAATACGGCGGACACCAGCGTCATCACCTCGCAAGGCGAATTTACCGCCGACGCGGTGCTGGTGGGCGTGGGCCGCGTGCCGAACACGCAAGGATTGGGCTTGGCAAACGCGGGCATCGAAACCGACCCGCGCGGCTTCATCCTCGTTGACGACCATCTGCGCGTGCAAGGCAAAAACCACATCTGGGCGATGGGCGACGTGGCGGGCAGCCCGATGTTCACCTACATCTCGCTCGACGACTACCGCATCGTGCGCGAACAGCTTTTCGGCGACGGCAAACGCAACCGCGCCGACCGCACCCCGTTCCCGACCGCCACCTTTACCGAGCCGCCACTCGCCCATATCGGCTTAACCGAAACCGACGCGCAGCAATCGGGGCGCGAGGTGAAAGTGTTGAAACTGAAAGCCGACGCGATTCCGAAAGCCAAAAATCCTCAACCAAACCGACGGCCTGCTCAAAGCCGTGGTAGACGCGCACAGCGGCGAAATCCTCGGCGTAACCCTGTTCTGCGCCGAAGCGCACGAAATCATCAACCTGTTTAAAATGGCAATCGATTTCCGCGTCCCTGCCCGCTATGTCAAAAACCAAATCTTCACCCACCCGACCATCGCCGAAGGGCTGAACGATTTGTTCGCGGGCTGCTAAAAACTAGTTGTACAACGACCGCACTTGATACGGAAATGCCATCTGAAAGCGATTTCAGAATCGGTGCGGGTATGTTGTTTGTAACCGAGTCTGTATAAACCGTTTTTCTTTGTCCAACGGGCATCTTTGTCTTTACTCGGTGTGGTTTGACCGCTGACTTGTCCTTCGTCATCGACTTCTATGGCCTGACGCGGTTTGCCGCCGGCGGTTTGAATAATGGTGGCGTCAATGACGGCGGCGGATGCTTTCTCTACTTTTAGGCCTTTTTCGGTCAGTTGGCGGTTAATCAGTTGCAGCAATTCGGACAGGGCGTCGTCTTGCGCCGCCAGTTGCGGTAGCGGCATAAGGTGCTGTAATCGGGGATGCTCAACTCGTCGAAACGGCAAAAACAGGTTGAAGTCGATGCGGGTAATGAGGCTGTGTTCGAGTTCGGGATCGGAGAGGCTGTGCCATTGTCCGAGCAGGACGGCTTTGAACATGGACAGCAAGGGATAGGCTGGACGGCCGCGGTGGTCTCTAAGGTAACGGGTTCTTTGACGATTCAGGTACTGTTCGATCGGCTGCCAATCAATCACTTGATCCAACTTCAATAGCGGGAAGCGGTCGATGTGTTTGGCAATCATGGCTTGGGCGGTTTGTTGGAAGAAGGTGCTCATGAAAAATCCCTAAATGTCTTGGTGGGAATTTAGGGGATTTTTGAGAGGATTTTACAAAGGTCTCAAAAGGAGAAAAAAATATTACAAACAGCTGTTCCGTTAATTGAGCAAATTGATGAGTTATTTTTTCGAAAGTTGAATAACGAAGAAGAACAATTTAAAGCATTTTCTTGTTAGATTAAACAAATAATAAGAATATTATTTATGGAGTTGTCAATTTTGATAGCTCCATACTACATTTGAAACTCAAAAAAATAGAGCATAGCTATAGAACAGAAATTTATTCAAGAGAATTATTTACACAAAAGTATAGAAGTCCTCTGTTTTTATTTTCAAAAAGTAAAACAGAGAACATAAATGGTTGGCTCTTGAAAGCAATGTGTAAAAATTTTACGTTAATATTGTAAAATATAATGATATAATTACTCTGTTATCAGGGGTTATTTTTTTACGTATTTTTAAGGAAAGTCATCAATATTTGATTGCAACAAGTTGAAATAATTAGAGTTTTATTTTTTTCATTCTTTCCTTATATAGAAACAACCATTCTAAATGAAAGTGATAAAACATCATTTTATAAATGTCAAAAGCCACTCTTTCGAGTGGCTTTATTTTAAGTTAAGTTTCCAAATTTACCTGATTGCACATCATGAATAGCTTGAAGGTTTCTTCTCGACTATTCATAACAAATGAGCCATATCCTACAACAGGCTCATTGAGAGGCTCCCCAGTGAGAATCAATAATTTTGCAGTATTATTGGATTCAATCAACACATCTGCAGCACCACGCTCAAAGGTAACCAATTCACCGCGTCGAGCAATCGCCTTGCCGCTAACTTGGATCGTACCATCTAATACAAGGATAATCACATTATGACTTGCTGGCACGCTGAACATATAGGCAGCATTCGCATTCATTGTGGTATCCCACATATTAATTGAGCTAAATGTATCCGCAGGGCCTTTCACATTGAGCAATTCACCAGCGATAACTCTGACTGAACCTGCATTATTCGGTAATGCCACGACTGGAATATTTTTCAGCTTTAATCGCTTGATATTTAGGGTGCTGTCATTTTATCTTTTGTCGGCAAATTAACCCAAAGTTGCACCATCTCGAACAAAACCGCCTTCTTTAGCAAATTTTTCAGAGTGCATTTCCTCATGCATCACGCCAGAACCTGCTGTCATCCACTGAACATCCCCCGTACCAATCAGTACCACCACCGCCATGTGAATCCCGATGTGATACTTCACCTTGATAAGCAATAGTCACCGTTTCAAAACCTCTGTGCGGATGTTCACCGACACCACGTAAAAAGCAAATTCAGAATCATCGCGACGACCACCTTGGAAAAAAATTTGGGTTCGTTGTAATCCATTAAAAAGAAATGGATCGAGATTTTTTTATCTTTATCGTGATAACTAAACATCGAGGCGACATGAAAGCCATTTCCCTACCCAATGTTTTTGCTGGGGCAGTAAAAAACATTTGCAACTTTTTTTCATATAAAACTCCTTTGTTAATTTGTAGAACCTATCGTTCTGCCAATGCGAGTATTATATGGTTCGAAAATAAGAGATAAAGATGACTTTAATTGAAGAATATTTTACTAAAAAGGAAACAATTAAAAATTAAGCTGATATAAAAAGAACAATTGAAGAGAATTTACAAAAAAACTCCTAAAAATTTAACCGCTCTTTATAACAAAAATCCCTAAATTCTGAATCTAGGGGATTTTTTTGCTTTAAATAAATGTTATCTATTTCAAACCTTTTTACCAAATCTTCATAACCGCCATGGTTGGTGACATTGGTATAGCCTGCATTTTTTTCAACTCAGTGAGTGCGGCTTCGGCACGGCGACCGCTACGACAGTAAAGGTTGATCGGTGCATCTTTATCTGAGCCAATCGCTTTCACACCTTCAATGATTTTTATCATGTGGAATATTCACTGCATCTTGTAAATGACCTGCGTTAAATTCCTCGGCTGAACGTACATCAATCCAAACGCCTTTTGCTTTTTCCGGTTGTACTGCGCTTTGTTCTGTTTGTGGCGCAGTATTCGCAGAAGCAAAAAAAGGTACAGCAATGGCTGCCGCAGAAAGTACCGCTGTGAATAATTTTTCATTATTCAATCTCCTATTAAATAGAAATAATATATTTACCTAAATAAATTTAGGGGTTATGTAAAAACTAATAGTCATCATACGCCTAAATATAAAGATAATAAACTGTAAATGAAGTAAATTTTAAGTAAAATTTTCGTAAAAATTTAACCGCACTTTGTAATATTTACCTTATTTAACACATCAATCTCTCTAAACCTCATTATTCATTATTTCTGATTAGTAAAAGATGTTGTTCATAAAAGTAGTATTTTTTTCACACAAGATTTAACCGTACAATCTGCCCCATCAAATATTGAGGAGAAAATAATGAAAAATGCCTGTATTGTTTGTTGGGCATGGTAGCCCGATGAACGTGTTAGATAAAGAAAAACCCGTTCAATCAGAATTTCAGCCCTAATTACACAAAACTTTCCAAAACCAAAAGCCATTTTGATGATTTCAGCGCATTGGTACAGCAGCCGTTTGCAGGTGACATCAGGTGAACACCCTGAAATGATTTACGATTTCTACGGTTTTCCTGATGAACTCAGCCAAGTGCAATATCCTGCGCCCGGTTCGCCTGAGTTAGCAAAAGCAAGTGCAGTCATTATTACAGCCAGAAAAATGTTGAGCTAAAATCCAACGCGTGGTTTTGATCACGGGGGCATGGGCGGTATTGAAATTTCTCTATCCTGATGCCGATATTCCCGTGGTGCAACTGAGCCTTAACCGTTTGAAATCGGCAGACTGGCATTTCAATTTGGCAAAAAAATTAGCTGCTTTGCGAGAACAAGGCGTGCTGATTATTGGCAGTGGCAACATTGTGCATAATCTAAGAGCGATAAGCTGGGAACATATTGATCAAATCGGCGCGGGTTATGACTGGGCGTTTGCTTTCCGTGAAACAGTCAATCAGGCGATTACAACACAAGATGATGAAACTTTGGTGCATTATGAGCAGTTAGGTGAAAAAGCTGAGCTTTCTGTACCTACACCTGATCATTATTTGCCGTTGCTGTACATCATGGCATTACGCGAACCACAAGACGAGATTACGTTTTTCAATGATAATTTGATTGCAGGATCGCTCAGTATGACGTCGGTTTTAGTGGGGTAACATATTTGCAAAAACGTTTGAAAATCTGACCGCTCTTAAAAATAAAAAAAGGCCATCTGAAATTTAACATTCAGATGGTCTTCTGATTATTAACACAAATGTTTTTATGTCATTAGATTTTTATTACAAATGCATATCTAATCGGTGTTCATCATCCCACATTTCAGCTTCATGTTTATAAGAGCTAGCCAGCCAACCAAGCAACTCATCTGCTACAAACGGATGAGTAATAGCTAATTGTCTACTCAATCTTGATATTGTTCGACTATTCTCCATTCTTGAGCACCTCCATCACCAAATGAGACGACTTGTAACTCCCCTGCTATTACGTTTTTCTATACATTCCTTCAATCATATTTTTTTAGAATGTATATCTTCAACTAAATCACGTACACCTTCACAAGGCCAAATTCCATCTGCTCCATTTTGACAATGACCTAATAATTTACCAATAAAATATTCAACGATATTTCTACACCCTTTCTTTTCAGCAAGGTTAATTGCTTGTTGTACCCATTCTTCAAGCTTTTCAGTATTAATTTTTTCCTGAATTATCTTCACCAGGTATATGGCTTAAAAGCCTCAAAGCATCGAAACACTTAGCCCTAAATTCTTTCTTATTTGTATTTTTCATCTCTGTCATCCTTTCCATCATCTCTTTTAGGAAGCTCTGAAATAAGTTGAACGAAGAATTCAGGATGTTCTTCCAAATATCTTTCCAAACTTTTAATTGAACAATTTTCACTTTTCAACCCACAAGGTGCTAAAACCTCTATATAAGCAAATTCTAAACTCGCCTTTTGTTCTAAGCTCAACATTTTATACTCAGAAATTTGAGAAAACGCCTCTCCTAATCGATAACGATCGGGTGGATTATTTTTCATCTTTTTGATGTAGGTAAAAAGCATTGCTGATAAAATATCAAAAATCACTTTGGGGATATTTTTTTGAGAATTAAATCAATATATAAGAAAGCAGTTTGAGGCCTATCGGCTAACAACAAATATTTTACCGCTTCTTCTGCTTCATCTTCATTCTGACAATAAGATGGAACTATTTCCCCCAATACGCTTGTTGGTAATTTTTCATCTAGAGAATCAACCAAGCGCCATACCTGTGAGCCAAAAGGAGACTGCAAGTATACCTGTACTTTATCAGAATCATCCAAAACACACAGAAAGAGATTCAAATAAAGAGATATTATCATTACTTTCGGATAATAATCCCCGAATAATGTTCTTATAATTAATGTGAGTGTCTTTTTTAAAAGACTCCAGAGCCAATTTAATTAATTGTACTGACTCCTCATCTGATGAAAATACAAAACGTCTTAGAAGAAAACCTATCGTACTTGCGCAATCTCCTTTTAAAGATAATTCTAGAATTCCTGAAAGTCCTTTTTCTTGTAGAATTTCTTTTAACGCAATAACACGCTTTTTGCCTAATAATTTCTTCTCTTTCTTCAAAATTCATATTTTTGATAATCTTCTACCTCATCAGCAGAGTCATCAACCCAATGAGAAGCAAATAACCAAAAATGTTTATCTATTAATTCTTTTGGTTCTAATGTTACATATACCTGCTCTCCCAAATCCGTAAACGTAATTCTATTAGAATGCCTTTTAGCTCTTTTGGATAAAACAGTCGTGCGAAGCTTTTCTCGCATGATAATTTTTCTCAGATTCTGTAGCTTGGTTTAATGCCCAATCTTCAATGAGAAGCCAAATCTTATCTTGCTGCTCAGTTGTTAAACCATAAATATGGCTGACCAAATCAAGTAATTGTTCAAATGTATAACTTGCCCAAGTTAATGCTATTTCTACTGCTGCATTGCAGAAATCATAAACGTCTTTCTTGGTTACTATATTTGGTTCATAATTATTCCTCCAAATACATTTACTAGCTGGAAATGCTGTTTGGGGAAGTGAGCCTGAAATTGGCTAATACAAATTCGCCAACCGATATCTGGAAATTTTCTAACTAACTCTTTTAATAATTGAATACGTTCCTGCGTCTTAAGACTTGTGTCAGGACACCAAGATCTGAAAATGCCTAATAAGGATGAAAAAGGTTTATTTCTATAATTATCATTAATTTCTTTTTTTGGCTTAATTGAGCTAAAATTTTTACAACTCTAGCAACCGTTGACTTATCCCAAGCTAACTTCTCCAATGCCCACAATAAATCAGTATACTTAGGTGAAGAAAAAATATTAGTAGAAACTGGTTGCATCAGCTCTAAGAATTGCTTATCAGTTTTCAAATCGTTTTCTATAATACTTAAAAAAATACTTTTGGGCTCGCTTCTGCATACACTGAGAAATCAGATGATTGTGCTAGTAATACTCTTAAGTTAAGCGGAGAGAATAATTCTTCCACAAGTTTATTTACTGCTTCCTCACAATTAAAAGCTAATCTACTTTTAAATAATTCATTACCATGAACAACCAATAAAATAAGCATCTCCCCTATACTATTTCTTAAGTATTTAGAATACTGTCGCTTTTTATCGTATATATTGGCTTGCCACTGCTGATCTTCTGGTAAATCTAAAGCAGGGTCATCTTCTCCTAAAACTAACGTAGCTATCTTAAAGAAGTGCTCTAAATCTACTTTAGTAATATAGGGTGCAATAGCAAATAACAAATCTATTTTTGATACTACTCCTCTATGCGAACTTAACGCCCAAACAGGAGAATCATTAAGAAGTAAAGTTGCTTGAAGATCTTTCTCTAAATATTCATACGATAAATCATTTGATAAATCTTCTAAAATCGAAATATCATATTGATTAGAACTATCCCATACCCCAGCAAATAGGAATGGAATAAGAACTTGATTATAGCTGTCTACCCATTCTGGCTTATTAACAGCCTCATTCTTTGACAGTTGACGTCGCAGGACAGTTAATGAATAACCAGATTTTTTTGCCAACGCTTGTGCTTCATCATAAGAGCACCCCATTTTTTCTAACGAATGAATAAATGTTACCGAATCTAATATTTCAATTTTTAGATCAAAATTTTGTATTAGAGTATTTTTGGGATAAACAACAAAGGCATGAATCTGCTGCGAATATTGAGCTAGCTCTTTTTTCGACGTTTTTATTATCAGTGATTGCAATAAAACTCTTAGAGCCTTGAGCAAGACGAGGAAGGACATTCTCTTCTTTAAATACTAGGCAATTATCTCTATAAGAAATAAATTTTTATCTAAGAACAGGGCGGACAAAAAAATGCCATTGCTTCGATTTTAGAATCAGCTGCAATGTAAAAAGGTTTTTGAGGTGGTTTTGGATAAATAATCCAAAATCTGTTCTTCATATACTTTAATTAATTTGTTGAAGAAAGATGTATTTAAACTTGGATTACACATTTGCCCATTCTTGCCATACACTATCTAAGGAATCTACATTTTGTGTAGGCAATTTTGCTTCATTTGCCAGCCAGCTTTGTGCTGGTAATGACTGAGCTAGCCACTGTTCAAGATCACTTGCATCATATGCTCTGACATCTTTCCATTTATTAAGAGCTTTCTTTTTGCTGAACCCATTTATTTTTTTCCAGACCAACGACGAGGTGTTACAAAAATAAACGTTATATTTGAAGAATCTGAAAGGTGAGCCTTAAGGCTTTTATCAAAATCATCATCAGCTTTGGCCTTAATATCTTTATTAACACCAAATTCCCAGCCTGAATTGCCATCAGGAATCCATGGAGTTGCCTCATTTGACTCAACCCAACCATCCCAGCCAGGTCGTTGCGAATCATCATTTCCAGGAAAATCAATTTGAGTTATTTTTTCGCTCGTTGAGTGGATCAGTGTTCTCAAAAAAACAGATAAACGTGATCTTGATGAAATTTCGCAAGTATTGACCCAATTTTCAATATCATTTGCTTTTTATATCTAAAAAGGAGGAGCATAAATATGAGTTGCAGGGAGCTTCAGTTTGTTGAATTAGAGCATCTTCATAATCAGCCTGCCATTGCATTAATTGATCTAATGGGAAGTTAAAGGTCTTTGATAACCGCTGAGCCATTTTAGGTGACAACATTGCTTTACCATTCAAAAAATTAGATAGTGCAGGTCGACCAATTGCTAGCAATTTTGCAGCTTCTGTTACCGTCATTCCTTTAGGTAATAACTCTTCTTTGATTCTTAAGCCAGGATGTTTTTACAATCATCTCTAGTTCCTTATTTGAGGGTTTATCAAATGCATTTCTGCGTATATTTTGTAACACTAACGATACGCCAATACTGTGTAGCGTTACACGATACAGATTAACTCTAAGGAATTAAAAAGTCAAGCATATGCTTGGCTTTTTCTTTGAGAATAATAATGCTACTTAAGAGCCTTTAGATATCCTTTCGATAATAAACAATATCATGATTGCTGAAATCATAATTAGGCATAATCCCAATAATTTATGTAAATACCTAAAAATTTAACCGCACTTTAAAAGAAAAAGGCCATCTGAAATCTAACATTCAGATGACCTTTTTAATTGATTTAATTATTTCTTCACAGGCTCTACTTCGCCCACAGCTTTCTGAGATTTTTCATCCATTTCCACTTTAATATTGTGGTCCACCACCACATTCATATTAATGGTGATGCCTTCCTTTGGTGTATCCAATTGAATGGTCGGCGTGCAAGCCGCGAGTGTAAACATAGCTGCAAAAATAAAAAAGTGCGGTTGAAATTTAAGGTGTTTTATCATTTGTCTTTGTCTAATTGCTTATAAAGTTTATATTGCAGATTTTGTTCAAATTGCGAGCCGTAGTCAATCATATTCCACAATTCAAACATATTTTCTTGGTGCGTATAATTTAACGTTATCGGATTATTGGTTCGCTTGGTTGGATTAAATCCGCTTATACTCGCACGCAATGTCATTTGTCCTTTCGGATCGAGCGTCACAGTCGCATGGGAGTTTTTCAACTCCATTTCTTTTAATAAATCCACCAAAATATTCTCTGTCCAACCACCTTTTTTCAGCCCTTTCACCATTTCATCCGTTAATTTGATGGACACATTTCCCACTTGTTCTAACGTGCCATTACAAATTAAACATTCCTTATGTCCGAGCCAAAATGGCAGAGTCGCATTAGCACTGCCGGTTAAGGTGACTTGATTATATTGTGCCAAGGCTAACACTTGGGCTAAATCAATATTGGTAAAAGAAAGTGTCGCCATTTTACTTTGTGGGAAAGTGAGCTGAGGTACCGTCAATTCACCATCAAATAAGGAAAGTTTCACATTTCTTAAGATAAGTGGATTTTTCATGGTATTCGGATAGCGCCCGAATAAATCTAATTCCCCATTTGCGACAGAAAGCGCGCCATAGCGAATATTTTTAGTCGAAATATGAATGGGTTTGCCCGAAGCCACTTGTAATGCCTCGTTTTCATAATTCATTGGAAAGCGAATATTCAAAGCCATACACTTCACCATCTGGCATGGTGATTTTGCCGCCTTTTAGGTTCAGCTCTCCGCCCATTTTTCACGCCATTGGTATTAATCACAAATTTGCTCTGTCCTTTGATGCTACCCTCATGAATTAACCAGTTCCATTTTTGTGGGAAGAGTGATTGGAACACTTTTTGCGGATTGTTCTTTCCAGCTGATTTCACCTGAAAGTGCACTATTCTGATATACACAAAAAAACATCTAAAGGTCCAAGCAGAGCCCGCCTTTAAATCACCTGCAAAATTGAAGTTACTGATACTCTTACCATCAATGCCTAAGCCAAAAAAACAGGCGAAACAAAACGACCGCCATAAGCTAGTTCAATCCAATCAGTTTTTGCTTGCAACAAGCCTCGAATATGTTCTTCTTCATAATCCCAGCGGAGTCGATCTTTAAGTTCCAATGAAAGTGGCGCCATTTTTACCTCTTTCATTTTTGACTTCTTTGGAATGAGCAGAAAGTTGATTTAATTCAATATGATCGGCTTCCCCAAAAATCCTTTACCTTCCATTTTTGACTGGCGTATTTAAGGATTTTCCAGTTTGCACTTCCATTGATAATCCAATCCCAACGGTTTTGTCGCTTGTTTTTCCACTGACTGTAACTTATGTTCTTCATCTCGGAAGTCAAACACGGTTTTAATACCGGCAATAAACTCGTGAGCGTTTCCGTCTAATTTTAAATTGAGATTTTCAAACTGCGGGGTTGTGCCATTCAACGTTGCCTGCAAACGCCCTTCTAAGCCATAACGACCGATAATAATGTCATCTAACGGTAAACGAACATGTAACTTGGTGCCCTCTTGTTCGTTATCCATTTTAAAGACCGACCCCGGATAAAAAAATACACCACAGGGATGCGTAAAAATCCCGCCTAAATGATAAGTTAAATTGGTGAATGCCACAGTCGAGTTATAACGTAAATCCCCACGTGTTTTCAGCTCAAAATCCAATTCGTTATTGTCATCGCCACCGCCGATTTCACCGTTCTTTCCTGAAATCATGATCTCCCCTTTGCCCATTTCGCCAAAGGTTTGCAAGATCACGTTCATATCAATGCTTAACGGCAATAAGCCTTCTGCCGCACGGTGAATAGATAACCCAGGAAACCTTTAATCGGTTGATAGCTGTCGAAGGTCCAATAAAAATTTCCCCATGAAATATCCAAACCGTCTTTGGTGAAGACGAAAGGCACATCCAACAACGGCGAATTTGCCGTTAAATCTTGAACATTTAACTGACCATCCGCACCTTGCCACGACACTTTTGTCTCGCCTTTGGTTACAGTGAGTTCAGAGTTATTCCAGTTAAATAAAACATTTCCTTGTTGAGGAAGTTGAGAAAGATCGGGCTCAAAATTTTGCAGTGAAATGAAGATCGTAGTTTTTATCGCCCGCTTGTTTAATATCGGTATTACCCGTCCATTGAAAGATCCCATCTCGCGGCGTAACAGTAGATTGATGATGCAGCTCAAGCCCGTCATTATTGGCTTGAGCTTCGAGTCTAATTGGTTGCCATTATAGTTTGCATCTAATGCCCAATCAGCTGATAAAAAAAGGCTGCAAAAGCAGCTTGTTTCAACGCTTCGGTATTCGTTAATTGAAAGTGTTTAACTTTGACATCAGAAATAGGTAATACCGCCCAAAGTGCGGTCAAATTTGGTGGTGTTTTTCAGCATTATCACTGGGTAAATGGATTAAACAATCGTAATCTAAGCTAGCCTTTTTCAACGTCAAGACTATGCGTATTCCACCAAGTGAGTTGTGTATTATTGAGATTTACGAAGGTACATTGATCTGTTTTTCACTTTTTAGCTCTGGCAGCGTTAAACCTGTTGCTTCCCATTGCCAGTCATCAGCTAATTCAATGTGATAATGCGGTGCTAAAAAAATGATTTTGCAAGTTGTTCCACACGTTTCGGGGTCGCAAAAACGCGTAATAAGCCAACGCTTACTACGATCAAGAGCAACAAAATAATCAAAGCCCACAGGCAACGCTTTCGCATAGTTTCCCCAATTACACAGTTACAAATAGAAATATCTAGACCTAAATAATTTATTTCACAAGAGCCAATAGTTTTTTTCTAATTCAGCTTCAGTTAAACTCTCTTTATATAGCTCATTAACCTGCCATAAGCCACTTTCTCTAATTTTTATCTTTTTGTAGAGTGATTGCCTAACCAATTTTTCTGAAGGTTTAATTTCACCGAATTTGCAGCATTAGAAAGTGTTGAGTGATTTTACTTTCCCAAAATAAGCGTTCTTCTTTAGTATTAACTTCAAAAACGCAAAAATGAAAGATTAGTCTGAATATATTGGCTAATACGTTTTTTTCTAACGTTTTTTTCAAACTCAAGATCAATCCTTTTCAGTTTATCTTCTCTTCCTTCTTTTTGAAGTTATGTCAAGTTCCCATGAATCTAAATAATCTTGATTTTTCTATGTTCAAAAAGCAGCGACCTATATTTTTTTCTAAAAATACTTCTATTCTTATTTTCTTTGACAAAATGCTGCATCAAACGTGAACGTAACTGATTTTCACCTGTATGAGTACCGATTCTAACTATTCTGTCCATTTTTCCAAAAACTTTCACCTTTCTCAAAGATGATATAAATACCATTCTTAGGTAGCTTAAACTTGTCAAAAGGAAACGTAAATCGTTCTTTCTTATTCAGCAGACAATGTAATTCACAAGCTAATGAAGTCATTCTTCTTTATAATCCTCTAGTTCTTTATTTAGAAAACTTAATCTCTCACCTAATCTCATTTTTATAGAACGGCTGTTCAATATGAATTAAGCTATCTTTAATTGGTAAAATATAGTTATTACCCGCTAAAATAATGAATCGATCACTTTCTAAGTCAACTTTCCATTCCAGTAGCTCAATAACTTTTTTTGCCCCAGTTCAATCTATCATTTCTTTTCATTTTTATTCAGTGTTACATCATAAGGTTCTATTACACTATCTAACTCAAGTAAATGATGCTTTGCCGATAGAATATATATCGCATCAGGCTTAAGTTTATAGGCATAAGCCAGGCTCTTTTTTTAAATAGTGGACTAAAGGTATAAATCTTTTTGCCTTTGCCTTTTCATTTGCTTTCTTTGATACACAAGATAATAAAATAACTTTTTCATATTATAAATATTTATACTTAGGGTGATATAAAAACTATTTTTCTTAACATTAATTTTTATCTAAATAGCTCAACCAACTTATCTCCAAAGAAATAAAATACTAATCCAAAGGCGACAATAATTAATCCGATAAATTTCGTGATATTTACTTCTCGAATCGGCATTCCGATAAGACCAAAATGATCGATAGTAGCTGCAGTAATTAATTGTCCGACGATGATAAAAAATAACATCGCGGTAATACCTAGCTTAGGTGCAAGCAAAACCGTTGTGAAGACGACGATTGCACCAAGTACCCCACCGATTAATTTCCACCAAGGTTGTGAAGGGATAGCAGACAAATTTCCCCATAAATCGGTTTTACCCAAGCAATAAAAAAGAGAACGATTGTTCCCACGGCAAAAGAAATAAAGGTCGCGATCACCGCTTCGCCACTCATGGCTTTCGCGAGTTGTGTATTAATTGCCGATTGCGTGGCGAGTGCGACACCTGCCGCTAAGGCGATAATGAGATAAACAAAAAACATTGAAACTCCCAACAGAAAATTTGGCTTATTTTAACCTTTTCCTATTTGTCTTGTCGCGAAATGCTTTTCCATTCTGAAAAAAATAATCAAAAATCTACCGCACTTTGCATTTCATTTATAAATACCTCAAAAAGTTGTAAGTCATCTTACCTGTTTATTTGATCTCGATCACCATTTGACTATTCTTGATTTGACGGTAATCTTCAAATCAATACACTAAACTCCATTTGAAGCGATTGTTTGCCTAACGTATTGAAAGCAAAATAGACTGATTTTATCAACTCAATGGGAGGAATATCCATGACCCACATTATCGTTGCAACGCACGGTAAGTTTTCTGAAGAAATCGTCAATTCCGCCGCTATGGTGTATGGCGAAGATGAAAACTGCCATGTCGTGACTTTCTTACCGGGTGAAGGCGGTGAGCATTTAATCGAGAAATATAATGCGATTATTGCCACGCTGCCTGAAAAACGAACCGGTGCTCTTTCTGGTTGATTTATTTGGTGGTAGCCCCTATAACGCGGCAAGCCGAGTCGCCAGTGAAAGAAATAATACCGATATCGTCACTGGCATTAATCTACCGATGTTACTAGAAGTGCTCGATGCCAAAGATGGCGCCAGCTTAGATGAATTGGTAGAAACCGCGAAGAAGTCGGGGTCGCTGCCGTAAAATCCTTCCGTCAACCTAAAGAAAGCAAGCCTGCTCCAACGCCAGCAGCCAAACCAGCTGAAGCACCAAAAACCGCTCCAAATCCAACCGCACTTTCTGGCAATATGAACATTTCCTTATTGCGTATTGATAGCCGTTTAATCCACGGTCAAGTGGCAACCTCTTGGGCGAAAAGCGGTGAAATGCGAAGCGATTTTTGCGATAAATGATGATGTGGCGAATGATGCGCTTCGTCGTGATTTATTACTTCAAATCGCCCCTGAACATTTGAAAAGCTTATGTGATTCCTGTGGAAAAAAAGCCATTAAGGTGTATCACAACCCGAAATATGCGGGAAAAAACATTCTTTGGTTAGTGACCAACCCAACAGATATCGTGCGCTTAATCGAAGGCGGCGTGAAAATTGATAAAGTCAACGTGGGCGGTATGACATTCCGTGAAGGCGATAAGATGCTTTCCCAAGCGGTTGCCGTCAACCCAACAGATGTGGCGGCATTTAAACAGCTTTTAGATAAAGGCGTGGAATTAAGCTTACAACAAGTGGCGAGCAGCCCGAAATCAATGCTCACGCACAAAAGAGCTTGATGCGATTCAATTTTAATTACGAGGACAATTCATTATGACAACAATGGAAATTATTTTAGTCACACTCGTTGCCGCCATTTGCGGTATGGGGAGTGTATTGGACGAACGTCAAACTCATCGTCCTTTAGTTGCTTGTACCCTAATCGGCTTAGTATTAGGTGATTTAGAAACCGGTATTATTGTCGGTGGTACTCTTGAATTAGTGGCATTAGGCTGGATGAACGTGGGTGCAGCAATGGCACCAGATGCAGCGATAGCCAGTGTGATTGCGACTATCCTCGTCATCAAAGGTGGCCCAAGATAAAGGGAGTGCATTAGCGATTGCGATTCCAGTGGCCGCGGCAGGTCAAGTATTAACTATCTTCGTTCGTACTTTAACTATCTTCCTTCAACACAAAGCCGATGATTTTTGCCGCAAAAAGCCAACTTCCGTGGCATTGAATTCTGTCACTTTAGCGGTCTTGCATTACAAGCCTTACGTGTGGCAATTCCAACCTTCTTCGTTGCGTTAGTGGCAGGTACGGATACGGTGACTGAAGCATTGAACGCCATTCCTGAAGTGGTCACTCGCGGTTTACAAATCGCCGGTGGCTTTATCGTGGTCGTCGGTTATGCGATGGTAATCAATATGATGCGTGCAGGCGCATTAATGCCATTCTTCTTCCTAGGCTTCGTAATCGCCTCTTTCACCAATTACAACCTTGTAGGTCTCGGTATTTTAGGCACATGCTTAGCGATGATTTATATTCAATTAAACCCACGTTTCCATCAATCTACTGCCCCACAAGCAGTTGCAAAACGTGAATTAGCTGACGATGAACTTGAAGGACTATAAGGAAGAAATTATGACTGAACAAACTAAAAAATCATTAACAAAAGGCGATATTCGTAGCACTTACTGGCGTTCAACTTTCTTGCTGGGTTCCTTCAACTTTTGAACGTATGCAAGCAATGGGTTTCTGTGTATCGATGATCCCTGCCATTAAACGTCTTTACAGCAAAAAGAAGATCAAGCAGCGGCATTAAAACGCCACTAGAATTCTTCAACACCCAACCTTGGGTGGCCTCATCTATCATCGGTGTAACTGCGGCGATGGAACAAGAACGATGCGAACGGTAACGATATTGATGACTCAGCAATCAGCGGGGTGAAAGTCGGTTTAATGGGCCCATTAGCCGGTGTGGGTGACCCAATTTTTCTGGGGGAACATTACGTCCTGTATTGGCCGCACTTGGTGCAGGTTTAGCCATTACTGGTAGCCTTTTAGGGCCATTACTTTTCTTCATCGGTATCAACCTTTGCCGCGGCTTAACCCGTTGGTATGGCTTTAAATATGGCTATGAAAAAGGCACCACCATCGTTAACGATATGGGCGGCGGTCGCTTACAAAAATTGACGCAGGGGGCGTCTATCCTCGGTCTCTTTGTCATGGGCTCACTGGTATCGAAATGGACGAGTATCAACATTCCATTAGAACTTTCTCGCTATAAAAACCAAATGGGCGAAGAAGTGGTTACCACTGTGCAAAGCGTGTTAAATGACCTTCTCCCTGGCCTTGCAGCGTTAGGTTTAACCTTCTTATGTATGTATTTATTACGTAAAAAAATCAACGCTATGTACATCATCTTCGCCCTATTCGGCGTAGGTATTTTAGGCTATCATTTTGGTGTATTAGCCTAATACATTATGATATTGCCTTCCCTCTTTCACTTGAGGGAAGGCAAATTTTTAGCATGACATATAAATCCTATGAACCTGAAAGATCTCATTAAGCCACCACCAGCTGAAGGCTATATTAAAAATTCATCCAATTTAGTGACCGCACTTTTTTTATTCTGGCGGGCATTCTTTATTACCCCACTAATGGCTATGGTGCCGTCATCACCTTAATTGCTGCACTAATCGTATTAATCGGGCAAAAAATGCTGATTGCTCAAACCAATAAAGATTTCACAGAAATGCAATTAGCCGAAAAAGCAATTCAAGCAACCCAAAACAGCGACTACCTCCGCTTTATTGAGGCTCGTGCTACTCAAATGCTGCGAGACAACAAAAGTGCTTTCGAAAAAGGCAAAAAGAGTTGGAGAGATTACTGTCTGTCGTCAAAACGCATTTAGCCTAGCGACACCAAAAATAATCATAACTTTTTAGCTATATGAAATAAGCTTTTCTTCTTTTTCTTATTTAAGTTAGAAAAGGTATTATCAAGCAGAAATTTATGATTTATCCCATAGGAGTAGTTTATGTCTCAATTTAAAAATTCACACTATTGAATCAGCCCTGAAGCCGCACAAGAAGCCTTAAAAAGCCGTACAAAATGCCAATGGGTTTTATTCCAAATTTAATTGGTGTTCTTGCGAATGCCCCTACTGCACTGAAACTTATCGTACAGTGGGCGGCATTAATGGTCGTAACAACTTAACCGCAACAGAACGCGAAGTGGTGCAAATTACCGCTGCCGTAGTCAATGGATGTGGTTTCTGTGTAGCTAGCTACACGAAAGATCGCTTTAAAAAGTATTAAAACTTGAAGAAGAGCTTGTAAACCAAATTCGTGCAACTGCTCGTATTGAAAGTGATAAAAAACTCGATACTTTAGCGCGTTTCACCCTTGCCGTTATTTTGCAAAAAGCAAAATTAACTGAAGCACAACAAAGCGTTCTTTGATGCAGGTTATACTCAAGAAAATGCCATTGATGTGATTTTAGGTGTCAGCCTCGCCACATTATGTAACTATGTGAATAATATCGCTGAAACCCCAATCAATCCTGAATTACAGGCATTTGCATAATCAAGCCAATATAAAAAGTGCGGTCAAAAATGACCGCACTTTTTTATTCCTTCACAAATTGTTTAATTTGATCTGAATTCAAATGTCCGGGTTGTGCTTTGATAAGATTTAAATCCTTATCCAATAGTAAATTAAACGGATAGCCTAATACATTAGCTCGTTTAATGATTTCACCCTTTTCATCCAATAATACGGTGATATTTTTGTAATCCAGACCTTTATACCAATTGATAAATTTTTGACTATTTTGTTCATTCTTTTGTCCAGGTGAGGCAATCGTAATCACATTAAAATCAAGGTTCTTTTCAGCACTGAGATCATCAATTTCTGCTAACCCCGCTAAACAAATTGGACACCAAGATGCCCACATTTTTGATATAAAGCGGTTTGCCTTGATATTGTGATAAAGAGACGGTTTGATTATCCAACGTCTTCAAGGGGATGTCCGCCAAAGACACCTTCTCTTGTGCAAAACTGAATGGACTCAAAAACAATAAAAGTGCGGTCAATATTTTTTTCATTTTTCCTCTTATTTCACAAAGGGAATCAAATCGCCATAACCTTGTTTTTCCATTTCATCTAATGGAATAAACTTAATCGATGCGCTGTTGATGCAATAACGTAAACCGCCTTTATCGCGTGGGCCATCGTCAAACACATGGCCTAAATGGGCATGGCCACTGCGACTTAATACCTCAATACGAGTCATATTAAAGCTATTATCTCTTTGATACTCCGCCACTTCAGCGGCAATCGGTTTGGTAAAACTTGGCCAGCCGCAACCTGATTCAAATTTATCTTTAGAAGAAAATAATGGTTCTCCCGTGGTGATATCCACATAAATACCCGGCGCGAAATTATCCCAATATTCATTACTAAAAGAGCGTTCAGTATGTTTGCCTTGCGTCACATCATATTGAAGTGCTGTCAATTTTTGCTTTAATTCTGCATCACTTGGTTTTGGGTATTTTTTATCATCAATTAATGGCTCATCGGCTTTTTTGATGTCGATATGGCAATAGCCATTCGGGTTTTTCTTGAGATAATCCTGATGATATTCTTCCGCCTCCACATAATTTTTCAGCGGTTCCACTTCAATTTGGATCGGTTCTTGATATTTACTTTGTAAGGTTTTTAATGCTGCCTCAATAACCGCTTTATCTTGCTCATTTTGATAATAAATGCCGGTGCGATATTGTCTGCCACGATCATTACCTTGCTTGTTAATACTGGTTGGATCGATCACGCGGAAATAATATTGCAGTAATTTATCTAACGAAATTTTTATTTGGATCGTAAGTGACTTTCACCGTTTCCGCATGATCTGTCGCATGCAATAATTGGTAGTTAGTGGTATCACCTTTTCCATTGGCATAACCAGAAACGGCATCAGTCACGCCTTGAATTCTTTCCATATAAGCTTCTAGTCCCCAAAAACAACCACCGGCAAGATAAATAATTTGTTGTCCTTGTTTACTTTCTATTGTCATTTTTGCTCCTTTTGATGATTCTGTGTGATCAGCATACGTTAAACTACTTTTGCAAACCGCCAAAAAAAGTGCGGTCAATATGAGAAATGTTTTTGTATATTTCATTTTCTTTCCTTATTATAGAAAAAAATCTTCAGCTTGCATTTCATTAGACGAAGACAAGCCCATTTTCTTACAAAATAAGGCAATTTTTTACCGCACTTTGTGCAAGGAACCTTTATGCCAAACATACATCTCCGCAATCATTATCAAAAAGCTGTTGTTTGTATGGTGTTAGCTTACATCAGCATTGCCTTAATGGGTGTGTTGTAAAATACGCCTCTGATGAATACCGTCCAGTGAAATTTTATTTTTCCCGCTTCTTTATTGGTTTTGTGTTTCTCCTCCCTTTTTAATTAAAGATGGAGATTTCAAAGTCGATATGTCGCAATGGAAATTTCTCGTTTTGCGTAATCTAGCCGGCATTGCCAGTATGTTGCTAACCTTCTACGCCATTAAATATTTACCGATTTCTATTGCGATTTTATTGATGAATACGTCCGCACTTTTTGTGCCTTTATTGCTGTTTTTCTTTAAAGTCAGAACGCCATTAAAAGTATTAGCTTGCAGTTTTATGGGGTTTATTGGTGTATCCATCATTATGCTGACCAACGGCTCAATGAATATCAACCCTATCCATGTAGGCTATGCCTTAGGTGCTGCCGTCTTGGCTGCGATGGCGTTTATCAGTTTACAAGAACTCAATAAACACAACTCACCTAAAAATATCGTGTTTTACTTTCACTTATTAGGCTCGATTTTGTTGCCGCTCTTTTTTATTGCTCAATGGAAAATACCAACACTACATGGATTCACATTACTGCTTTTAGTGGGTGGATTCGGTCTTATTTTCCAATTATTACTCACTCGCGCCTTTAAATACGCGCCTGCCAATGTCATTACGCCTTTTGCTTTTACCGGTGTCATTTTTTCCAGTATCTGTGACTGGTTATTCTGGGATAACGTACCAAGCCTAAATTTCTGGATCGGTTCATTAGTTATTATTATTGCCGTCAGTTTACTTGCTAGAATGCGGGCAAAATAGAGAAATCCGACCAAATAGCTAAAATATAACTATTCTCAATAACATTGTTTTGAGTGTATAATCCAAATGCTTTTTTTATTATTGAGGACACAACATGAAAAATTATTCAAAACTACTTTAGCTTCCGCATTATTAATGGTATCCGCATTCGCTAGCGCCGTGACGGTTAAAAGATGCGAAAGGTGAATTTATCCTTGATAAAACCCCAAGCCGTGTTGTGGCATTGGAATATTCTTTTGTGGATGCTTTAGCCCAAGTCGGTGTAAGCCCAGTAGGTGTGGCTGACGACAACAAAGTCGATCGTATTCTGCCGCAAGTGCGCGAAAAAATTGCTGCATGGCAATCCGTTGGCACCGTTCTCAACCGAGGTCTTGAAGTGATTGCTTCTCTCAAACCCGATTTAATTATTGCTGATCCATCTCGCCATACTGCAGTATTTGAAGAATTGAAAAATCGCGCCAACGGTGATGTTTGATTCCCGTCATGAAAGCTACCAGAAAAATCTTGAAACCGCGCAGAAAATTGGTGATTTAGTCGGTAAAAGTAGCGAAATGAAAGCAAAAATCAATGAACATAATGATTACATTGCCAACATCGCAAAAAATTTAGGTGTGCAAGGCAAAAAAGCCTCATTTGGTACTTCCCGAGAAGATAAATTTAATATCCAAAATGACAATGGCTATGTGGGTAGTTTCTTAACGACATTAGGGTTTTGCCCCAACTAAACTCAATAGTGATCAATCTTTCGTGAAAATCAACCTTGAACAATTAGTGATGGAAAAAAACCAGAATACTTGTTCATTGCCCATTATCGTGATGAAAGCATTGCGCGCAAATGGGAAGCTGAGCCACTTTGGAAAGCCATTCCTGCGGTAAAAGCAAACCATGTTTACAGTGTTGACTCCGACATGTGGGCGCGTGGTCGCGGTTTAGAAGCAAGCAAAATTATGGCAAAACAAATTGAAGATTTCGTGAAGCAAAAATAATGATGAAGTCTGCTTTCCGTTGGGGACTTCCCCTTATCATTCTGGCTTTCCTATTATGGGAAGCCTGTTTTTCTATTATCCCATCGAAATTCGACCGCTTGCAGCGTTACAAGCGTTCCTCCCCGATGGCGATGAAATTGCCAAAATTACGGTAACCGATTTACGCCTACCGCGCGCATTAGTTGGCATGATTTTAGGCGCCAATCTTGCGGTGGCAGGAGCGTTGCTACAAACCATTACGCGCAATCCGCTTGCCTCCCCTACGCTACTCAGCGTGAACTCGGGTGCTAGTCTTGCCATGGTGACCGCCAGTGCGTTTTAGCCCCTTGATTCTTTCTGGTTATAGCATTGCTTTGGTGGCTGAGTATCGGCGGCGGTCTGAGTTGGTTTGTGGTAATGCTGATCAGCAATGGTTGGAAAAGACAACAGTGGGATCGTAGCCGAGTGATTTTTAGCGAGGGATTGCCGTATCACTACTTTGTGCCGCGCTCACGAAATTGGTGCTGATTATCGCGGAAGATCATGCCTTCGGTATTATGAGTTGGCTAGCTGGCGGCATTGCACATGCGCGTTGGAATGAATTATTGACGTTATTTCCGTTCTTTATTTTAACCGCTCTTTTCTGTCTATTCTTTGCTAGTCGTTTAAATTTACTCAATTTAAGCGATGAATCTGCGCGTTCGTTAGGCATCAATCTCTTCCGTTTACGTTGGTACGCTAACATCATGGCGTTATTGATTGTAGGTTCAAGCGTGAGTGTTGCTGGCCCAGTAGCCTTTGTCAGCACTCGTGCCCCATCTGGCACGCTATTGGATTAGTTATGACTTGCGAAAATCGCTCCCTATGGCGATGTTACTCGGCGCAATTTTTAATGCTCGCTGCGACACCATTGCCCGCGCGGTCAACTTTCCTGGCGAAGTGCCTGCTGGTGCGGTGCTTGCCTTAATCAGTGCCCCAGTCTTTTGTATTGTTGCCGAGGAAGACACTAATGCGAACCTCTCATGTATCTTTTTCGCGCTATCGGCTTTTTATGTCATTACGCTTGGTCTGATGGTACTACTCTTTGGGTTGAGTATTCGTCTCGGCACTTATACGCTTTCCTTTGAAGAAATTTGGGCAGCCTTTCAGCCTGACGATAAAAACTATTTTACCTTGATGGAATATCGCCTCCCCCGTGCTGTGTTAGCGATTTTATTAGGCGGCGCCTTGCAATTTCCGGTGTGCTGGTGCAAAGCGTAGTGCGTAATCCGCTTGCTTCTCCCGATATTTTAGGGATTAACAATGCGGCGGGGTTGGTTGCTGTTTCGGTATTGATGTTCCTACCAAACTTAGCATTTTACTGGATGCCAATTTTTGCCTTTTTAGGCGGTGTGCTCTCTTTTGTCATTTTATGGATCGTGTGCGGTTTTAACTTCCGCCCTATCAAAATAGCAATCATTGAGTCACACTTTTCCGCATTGTGGGCAGCCATTGAGTCATTATCTGATGCTTACCAATCCGGTCGAGATCAATACGGCAATGTTATGGCTTACAGGAAGCCTATGGGGGCGCAGCTGGTCTTATTTAAATGTGGTATTGCCATGGTTGGTGGTATTGCTACCCTTGCCATTTTATTTTTCTGTCGCGATCTCGACACCCTTGGTTTGAGGGTGAAAAACAGCCTCCACCTTGGGCGTGACGGTAAATAAAAGTGCAAATTAGCGTTTTAGTGCTAGCGGTGGCCCTTTCCACTACAGCCGTGGCAATTTGTGGTCCGATTGCCTTTTTGAGGCTTAGTTGCGCCGCATCTTGCTCGTCGTTTAGTCGGTGGCAGACATCGCACCCTATTACCGGCAGCCTTGATTGTGGCGCCCTCTTATTACAACTTTCCGGATATTTTTGGCGCGGGTGATTGACCCACCAACGGAACTGCCGGCAGGTATTCTGACCGCGATTATCGGTGCGCCATATTTCTTCTACTTATTGATGAGAACTAAATAATGAGCATTGAAATCAATAATTTATCTTTAGGTTATCAAGATAAACTCGTGGTTAAAAAAATCTGTCGCTAAAATTCCCGAAAAAAATAAAGTGATTGCGTTAATCGGCCCAAATGGTTGCTGTAAGTCCACCACATTAAAAAGCGGTGGCTCGCTTGCTTAAACCGAAGCAAGGGCTCAATCACCCATAAAAGGTCAGGATATTTGGCAAAAAAGCCCTAAAGAATATGCCCAGAAATTGGCTTTTTCTCCCGCAACAACACCTGGTACCAGAAGGGATTAAAGTACGCGAATTGATCGCTTACGGGCGTTCGCCTGCCGTAAATCTTTGAGGGAAAACTCAGTCAAAAAGATGAAGAATTGGTCACTTGGGCGATGGCGCAAACCCAAACTGCAGAACTCGCCGAACAGTTGGTTTCGAGTTTATCTGGTGGTCAGCAACAAGCGTCTTCTTAGCCATGACACTTGCGCAAGATGCTGAATTAGTGCTACTCGATGAGCCGACTACTTATCTGGATTTAAACCGCCAAGCTGAACTCATGGGCATGATGCGACAAATGCAACAAAATGGCAAAACCGTGATTACGGTGTTGCATGATCTCAACCAAACCTGCCGCTATTGCGATTACTTAATCGTCATGAAAAAGGTGCCGTAATGGCACAAGGTACGCCGATGAGTGATGACCGAAGAGTTGCTGAAGGATGTGTTTGATTTGGATGTCATCATTCATCGTGATCCTATCAGCAACACACCGATGTTTATTTTGAAATAACCTACTATCACTTCTCTAAATATCAAATAGGGCGTTTTTATTTTTACTAAAACGCCTATTTTTCACCTAAAACACTTGATGTTATACATAGCTAATGCTTTTTGTGGCTCAACTTAAGGTCGGATCACTTTACGAAACTTACACTTTCTTTACATTGTCATAAATATGGGTCCACAATAAATAATTATAATTAAACATAGTAGAAGTTAATATAAGTCTCTATCCCATGTCTTTAAGACTGTGCTATTAGTAGGTGTCAGTACCTCAGTAGTACAGGTTGCCTATGCCCAAAATTCCTCTATTGATACCGAACGAGAAAATATCATCATTTTCTCTCGTCAAGGAGAGGCCCAATTAAATCAAGCTATTCCAAAACTTGAGGCCTTATTTAAGAGGACAAACGATATTAAAGTGCGCGATGATTTAATTACACTCTATCTGAGGACGAATCAATCCGCTAAAGCACTTTCACTTTGCGAAAGCTGCGCACCAGCGCAATTTTCTCAAAATGAACTGGAAAATTTAGGCAAAGCCGCTCGAAATGAAAAACAATACGACCGTGCCGTTGCATTCTATTCCCAATTGCAAAAGCAATTCCCTGATAATCCAAATGGATGGCTTGGTGGTGCATTAGCCTCCACTGAAACCAAAAAAACTACAATGCGGCAAAAAATGCACTGAATGTTTATAAACAACGTTTTGGACAAGATAATGCTTATCTTGATGCAGAAAGTTATTTGCTTGATTTCACCGAACCCGACATGGCTAAACTTGGCCGGTGGCAACGTCAGTTAGAACAAAATCCGAAAAATATCACCTTGATGAGAGAGTTGTATCGTTTAGCATCAAAATACAACCTTCTGCCATTACAAGAGAAACTACAAAAAGCCTATCCGGATCAATTCAATCAAAAGACATGATGTGGTTTGAGCATGGTAAGACGATTACCTCTTCAAAAATGCGACAACGCCTGCAGCAGCAGAAAAAAATCATTTGAAGAATTGACCGCACTTTTGGCTAAAATTAATCCTGAGCATCCTCTGTATCAACAAGCATTGCAAAGATCGTTTTTGTGATGGGGTTCGCTTGAATAAATTTGATGAAATAGAAGACGACTTCAATACATTACAGGCTCAATCTAATGTGCCGGCGTATTTAGAAGAAAGCCTTTGGTGATTATTGGGCTGCAAAAGGCTCACCACACAAAGCATTAGCAATTTATCAAGTAATTGAACAACAAGCCCTACACAATAAATTCGCTGTGAGCGATGGTTTTGCTTATAAACTCTCTGACCGCAAGCGATGCGGGCAAATTTGAATTAGCTCAACAATATTTAGAGCGTATGAATTCAAAATGTTTATATCAATGACTATACCCGAACATCAAAAATTCTGAATCCAGGCTACGATTCTCGCTATTTTTGGTTTGGCTCGTTTAGCTTTTATGGCGCGGTAATAGTAAATTGGCTCAGCAACTTATAGATGATCGTCTATTTAATAAAACGCCAGGTGATCCATGGGTTATGTTGCAAAAAGCAGAACTTGAGCGACATCGTGGCAACTATGATGATGCCAAATTATGGGCTGAAAAAGCCGGTTATTTTTTTGAGTAAAAATGATCAGCAAGAAGCACGCAATAACCTGGCAGAAACTGCTTTAAGTCAAAATGATTTACCAACGGTTTCAAAAACAATTGATGCAATGAATGAAGAACAATGTCAGTCAGCACAATCCCTCATAAACCATTACGAACAAGCACGTTCTGGCAAAATTGTAGGGAAGTATCAGCTTACAGCATCGTACCTCACCAATCAGTTATAGCAATGAAAGTAGCCAAGATTATGCGATTTACACACCGAAAACAGCAAATGGTCATGATCTCTACGTTCATTGCCGAAACTCGCTCCCCTTATGACAAAGAAAGTCTCATTTCTCGCCGAGATTGGCGTAGGAACAGAGCTCAATTTCTATCCACTCCAGAGTGAAAATGGAAAGCGGGAAAGGCATTAAGCTTAATGATAAAGCCTATTTTTCCACTGAGGCAAATTATACCCTCAACCAACACTGGTCATTTAATTTAAATGCCAATATTAATGGTAGTGGTACTCCAGTTAAAGCCATCAATAAAGGTGTGTATACCAAAGATATTGGTTTCTCTACTACCTATTCCTATTCCGATATTTTCCAAGCTGGGCTGGAGTGGTGGCGTCATGAAATTTGATGATGGCAACTAGAAAAAAGCCAATTTCTGGTTGAATCTCAATACATTCAAACATGACCGTTGGACGCTAACCAACAATTTCAGAGTCGATTACAGCAAAAATAAAACTATTGATTCTGCTGAATATTACAACCCAGCAAAAGCGACAAGCTTGGAATTCGGTGCTGATTTAAGTTACTACCAACCACTTAATTATGACAGTCTTCAAATCACCACCTAAAAAGCCAGCGTAGGTGCTTATAAACAGGCAGAACTTAGTCGAGAAAAAAATGTGGTCGATTAGTTACGGACACCAATGGCGTATTGGTAAAAAATTTGGCGTGTCTTATGAAAATCGGGCGTAAAAAGAATATTTACGACGGCAGTGCTGAATTCAACAATTTCGGAAATTTAAACTTTTCTATTTATTATTAAATACTTAAGCGGTATAACCTTATGAGATCTCTAAAACATTTTGCAAGAATCATTATTTGCACGCTTTCCCTTTTTTCGGCTTTTGCCTTTGCGCAAGATCGTTATGGCGTATTAGCCTATCACTCCGTTGTAGATGAAAGTGCGGCTGAAAATCAAAAACATTATTTTCCTCAAACGATTTCAGCCCAAACCTTAATTAAACATTTTAATTGGCTAAAGAAAAACGGATACAACGTGATCAGTTGGCAGCAAGTTATCGATGCTGAAAATGGTAAAGGCACATTACCTGATAATGCGGTATTACTAAGCTTCGATGATGGCTATGAAACCATGTATAACGTGGTCTTCCCGCTATTAAAGGCCTATAACTACCCAGCTGTCTTTGCGCCTGTAACGGGGTGGTTAGATACGCCAGAAAATCAAAAAATCACTTATGCCGATAAAATGCTGGATCGTTCTGTTTTTGCTACTTGGTCGCAAGTCAAAGAAATGGAACAAAGTGGACTCGTTGATTGCTTCCCATACACATAATCTTCATAACGGTATTAATGCTAACCCATCTGGTGGTCAATTACCCTCTGTGATTGCGCCTGAATATAAAAATGGGAAATATGAAACAGAAGATGCCTACAAAAATAGATTGAAATCTGATTTCACCCGTACCGTTCAAACATTAGTCAATCATATCGGTAAGAAACCACGCGTAATGGTGTGGCCTTATGGACAATTTAATGATGTTTCTGTGCAAATTGCACGACAAGCAGGAATGCCACACTATTTCTCATTGGGTGAGAAAATTGTTAATAAAGTTGGCGATAAACACATTGGACGCTTATTACTTAATGCAGAAACCGATCTAAATACCGTTAAAAACTATCTTGATGGCATTGATGAAAGCAAAACAAATTCAACGAGTACTGCATGTCGATTTAGACTATGTCTATGATGCGGATAAAAGCTCAGCAAGCCAAAAACCTTGATAAGTTAATCGACCGCATCTATCGCTATGGTGTGACGACAGTTTATCTTCAAGCCTTCTCTGATCCGATGGGGATGGTGTAGCGGATGCCTTGTATTTTTCGAATAAATACCTTCCTGTACGAGATGATATTTTTGGCCGAATTGCCTGGCAATTGCAAACGCGCGCAGGGCGTACAAGTCTACGCTTGGATGCCTGTACTGCCTTCTGATTTACGAAAAGGCGTAAAAGAGGCGGAATATGTCATTGATAGCCGCACGGGCAAGACTTCAACAAAGGCTTATTTACGCCTTTCACCTTATAACAAACAGAATGTTGAAATCATTAAATCCATTTTATAACGATTTGTCATTCTATGCCAAATTTAATGGCATTTATTCCACGATGACGCGTTCCTAACCGATTTTGAGGGCGCAGAAGGCGATCATGCTGAAGGTATGGTTAGCCCACAAGCAAAACAAAAACACAAGATTTAATCCAATTAACCCATCAACTCACCGATGCGTTAAAACCTTATTTCTTGCGTGGTTCATATTCTCTTAAAACGGCTCGTAATCTTTATGCATCAGTGATCACAAATCCAAATGCAGAAGAATGGTTGGCACAAAACTTAAAAACGCTCACCGACAATTACGATACCACTGCCATCATGGCGATGCCATACATGGAAAATGAACAGCCTATTTCACAAAAAGAAGCCTATCAATGGTTTGCTTCTCTTATTGAAAATGTGAAAGCTCAAGCGCCATTAGAGAAAGTCTTATTTGAATTCCAAGCGGTGAATTGGCGAACTCAAAACCAATTTCCTGAATCCGAATTGATTGATTGGATGACGCTATTACAAAAATCATATTTATAGCTATGAGCTACTATCCGGATAACTTTTTAACGAATCAACCGGATATGAACAAAAATGAAACCGTATTTTTCCGTAAATACGAATGCAGGAAAACAATAAGGATTGACTTATGAACCAACAATTCTTAGAAGCCGTGAGTATCTTCGTATTCATGTATCCTGCCGGAATGGCGATATATTGGGTGACGGCAAGTCTGTGTTATTACCTTTTTATGGAAGGAAAACTTGGGCAACCAACTTTCCAACAAATGCCAAAGGAACGTGTTCCGATGGTCAACGATATGGTGCCTTGCTATAACGAAGGGACAACCTAGATGAAGCTATTCCTTACTTGCTCCAACTCAGATACCCAAACTATGAACTAATCTTCATCAACGATGGCAGTAAAAGATAACACGGGTGAAATTATTGATCGTTGGGCCAAAGCTGACGAACGCATCGTGGCGCTTCACCAAGAAAACCAAAGGTAAAGCCAGTGCATTAAATCATGGTTTTGTTAGTTGCTAAAAGGTGAATATGTAGCCTGTATTGATGGCGATGCAGTATTGGATTTCGATGCGATCGATTACATGGTGCAATCCCTCGAATTAAACTGTGCTTATGGCGCCGTTACCGGAAACCCTCGAGTACGTAACCGAAGTACTATCTTAGGTCGTTTACAGGTGTCTGAATTTAGCTCCATCATTGGCCTAATCAAACGCGCTCAAAGTCTGATGGGAACCATTTTCACGGTATCCGGCGTATGTTGTCTCTTCGCAAAGATGTGATGGAGGAAATCGGTGGCTGGAGCACCAACATGATCACCGAAGACATTGATGTTAGTTGGAAAATTCAAACGGCTGGTTACAACATCATGTATGAGCCTCGTGCCTTATGTTGGGTATTAATGCCTGAACGTCTTTATGGCTTATACAAACAGCGTTTACGCTGGGCACAAGGTGGTGCTGAAACCATTCTCAAATATTTCCCTCAGGTCTGGCGTTGGAGAAACCGCCGTCTATGGCCAATGTATGCTGAATATTTTGTTACCGCAACTTGGGCAATCTTATTAGTTGTACTGGTTGCGCTTGCACTATACGGAAGATTACCTTAGGTATAGGGTATTCAAAACATGGAGCTGTTTGAAACAAATATCTCGATCATGTTTTTCCTTCTTCTTACAGTGTCTCTTAAAGCTTATACATTGATTCACGTTATGAAAAAGGATTGATCAATATGGAATTTCCTGCATTTGGTATCCCTATGTTTTATTGGTTACTTAATACGGTAACGTTACTCGTTGGAATCCCAAAAGCGATTTTTAGAAACAAGTCCAAGCTAGCTGTCTGGACAAGCCCTGACAGAGGAGTTTAAATAATGGCAACCGCCACTTTACAACAATTAATGGTTATTAATAAAGGTAGCAGCCTTCCCTTGCTGATTAAAGCCAAAAGCTTTGCACTAGATCTAATCACCTGGGCTTTATGGGCTTATATCATTACGTTTGTCGCGAGATATGCGGAACGCATCTTCACTAAACCGATTCTGGAAAGTTTCTTTTTCGTTGATGTGGTCAGCATCATGTTTTCTGTCTCTGCGGTATTAGTTATATTGGCTTATATTTGGTCTATTCTTACCGTAGCGAAAGAATAACTCACATCTTAATATAAAAACCGCACTTTGATTTGAAAACCAAAGTGCGGTTATTTTTTAGAGATGTTTAATTAGATACGATATTCTCTAATTAAGCTTTTGGACCTGCTGCGATAAGTGCTTTACCTTCTGCGTTGGTCGCATATTTTTCAAAGTTTTTCACAAAACGTCCTGCAAGGTCTTTCGCTTTCGCTTCCCATTGTGCTTTATCCGCATAAGTATCACGTGGATCTAAGATCGCTGGATCTACGCCTGGTAATGCTTTTGGAATAGCTAAGTTAAAGATTGGTAACTCACCCATTTCTGTTTTTTCGATAGAACCATCTAAGATGGCATCGATAATACCACGGGTATCTTTAATTGAGATACGTTTACCTGTACCGTTCCAACCAGTATTAACTAAATACGCTTCTGCACCGGCAGCTTGCATACGTTTAACTAACACTTGAGCATATTGTGTTGGGTGGAGTGTTAGAATGCTGCACTGAAACATGCTGAGAAAAGTTGGCGTTGGCTCAGTAATACCACGCTCTGTACCGGCTAATTTAGCGGTGAAGCCAGATAAGAAGTAGTATTTGGTTTGCTCTGGTGTCAATTTAGACACTGGAGGTAACACACCGAATGCGTCCGCAGTTAAGAAAATTACTTTCGTTGCGTGACCTGCACGAGATACTGGTTTAACAATATTATCAATGTGATAAATTGGGTAAGACACACGAGTATTTTCAGTTTTAGAACCATCATCGAAATCAACTGAACCATCTGCACGAACCACGACGTTCTCTAATAATGCATCACGACGGATTGCACGATAAATATCCGGCTCATTTTCTTCAGAAAGATGGATAGTTTTTCGCGTAGCAACCACCTTCAAAGTTGAAGATACCTACATCATCCCAACCGTGCTCATCATCACCGATTAATTCACGTTTTGGATCGGTAGAAAGTGTGGTTTTTACCTGTACCCTGATAAACCGAAGAAGATTGCCACATCACCGTCTTTACCTACGTTAGCAGAACAGTGCATTGCACCCACACCTTTAAGTGGTAGGAAGTAGTTCATCATTGAGAACATACCTTTCTTCATTTTCACCGCCGTACCAAGTACCACCGATTAATTGAATACGCTCAGTTAAGTTAAATGCAACGAAGTTTTCAGAGTTCAAGCCTTGTTCTTTCCAGTTCGGATTAGTGCATTTAGAACCGTTCATGACCACAAAATCAGGTTTAAAGGTTTTTAATTGTTCTTCTGTAGGACGAATGAACATATTTTTTCACGAAAGTGTGCTTGCCATGCGACTTCCGTCACAATACGCACTGCGATACGGTCTTTTTACTTGCACCACAGAAACCATCCACCACAAATAAACGTTTACCAGAAAGTTGTTTAGTCACAAGACCTTTCAAGCTTGACCAGGTTTCTTGAGTCATTGGTTTATTATCGTTTTTTGCTACATCAGAAGTCCACCACACAGTATCTTTTGTGGTATCATCTAAAACGATGTATTTGTCTTTCGGGGAACGACCGGTAAAGATCCCTGTATCAACAGCAACCGCGCCAGTTGTGGTAAGTGTACCTTTTTCAAAGCCTTCTAAACCTGGTTTTGTTTCTTCTTCAAAAAGTTGTTCATAACTTGGGTTATAAACCACTTCTTTTACATCATGAATACCAACGGCTTCAAGTTCTTTAATTACGTTTTTAACATCAGTCATAGTTCACCTCTTGATTAAAGTTTAAAAATTTTTCCTATGCTTATTGTATGGGAATTGTCAAAAAAAAAATGTTAAGTAGATCTCATTTTTGAACATTCATTGGAAAATCCTACCCCTTTTTAGGTGGTTTAAAAGGCTAGGATACAACAAGGTTGATTTACCCATCACATTTTCGATATAGTGAGAACCATTATCAACTCAAAACTCGATAACCATGTTCTCATTTCTGCGTTTATTCTTTTTATTTTATCTGCTGATATTTACGCAAAGCACGCAAGCAGAACCCGACTTTAAGATTCCTCCTATTCAAGAAAGCATGAAAAAAATGTATCAAATTCAACAAAAAGATTTTACCTTTGAAGACAAACATTACCGTTTATTCATTGCGGTACCGCCAAAAACATCGCAAAAACTGACCGCACTTTACACTTTAGATGGCAATGCACAATTTCCAATGGCGGTGAATACTGTCAATCCCAATAAACCACTCCCGCTTATTGTTGGTATCGGTTATGTCTCTGATAAAGCCTACGTCATTGAAGAACGCACTAGAGACTACACTTTTCCGGCTGAAGGTACTGAATTTGCCAAAGGAGGAAAGCTGCCGATTTTTACGTTTTTATTCAACAAGACGTAAAGCCTTATATTGAACAACATTTCGATATCAATAAGGAAAAACAATATTTCTTTGGTCATTCTTTTTGGTGGATTATTTGGATTGTACGTGCTCTTCCATCAACCAGATTTATTTCAACATTACACATTGGCAAGCCCTTCTCTTTGGTGGAAACGGCTCATTTTACCTCAAAATGAGCCATGGATTAACCAAAAACCATCACATATTCTGATTACATTAGGCTATTATGAAGAGCATCCTGAAGAGGATCCGAATATGACTGAAGAACAATTACAGCGTATTAATCAACGGAAAAAAATGCGAACAATCAATGCGCATCAATTGGCGAAAATATTGGAAAAACAAGGTAATTCCGTAGAGTTTATTTCCATTCCCAATAAAAATCATGGTGGCTCGATTCCAGACGCTATCAAACATTGTTTGGAACAAGTTCAACCATAAAAAAATCCCCGTCATCATGAACGGAGATTTTTCTTATTGAGCTTGTTTAAGTTTATCAATGGCTTCTTTATTGAAGAAGTAATGTGTGCCACAACATTCACACTGCATATCAATGCTGCCTTTATGCTCTTCTAAAATTTCATCAATTTCAGCTTCTGGAATCAGTAATAATGCTGCCCCAGAACGCTCAGATGAGCAACCACAGAAGAAAGAAACTGATTGCGGTTCAAAAACCTCCACAACTTCTTCGTGATATAAACGATAAAGCAATTCTTCTGCAGGTAATCCAAATAGCTCCTCATCTTTGACTGTTGCAGCTAATGTAGTTAAATGCTCAAAAATCTTCTGGTGTACCTTAGCACATCCGGCATAATTTGTAACAACATCCCTGCCGCCACGGGTTTGCCTTCATATTCACCCGTGCGAATAATAAGCTGGGTTTGTAATTGCTCTGAACGGACAAAATAGTCTTCTAAACATTCCGTAATGGTTGGTTTATCTAAACCGATAACGCCTTGATAGCGCTCACCCTCGGTTGGTGCAATCGTAATAACTAATACGCCTTTGCCGATCATATCATGTAGGCTCATGCCGTCTTGAATATCACCTTTGCACACGTGCTAAAAGCACGAATTTGTTGCTGATCATTGCCATTAACTAAGGCTAATTTTAATGGACCATCACCTTTGGATTTTGAACCGTAATATTACCGTTAAATTTTTAATGTTGCGGTCAACAAATTCGTCGCCACCATCATCTCACCTAATAAGTTTTGTACAGCTTTGGGATAATGATGGGTATTCAGGGTATCAGTGAAAGTTTGGTTTAATCGCACCCATTCACCACGCACGGCACGGTTTTGGAAAAGGTAACGGTAAAGTTTGTCATTGTCTTGAGTGTAATTCATTATTTGTTCCTATTTATTCTTTGAGTAAAAAGTGCGGTCAATTTTGAGAATAAATTGTAAACGTTCAAAAAAGATGTCGCTTTGTTACCGCACTTTATGCCTGTGCAGTATTATGGGGGTGAAAATCAAAATTACAAGCCAAAAAGAAAAGCGGATAGCTTTCACTATCCGCTCGTTTTATAAGATTAAACTGATAAATTACCAGTATGCACGTAAACCGATAACAGTTTTGAAATCACGGCTACGATCAAGCTGTTTACCTGAGTCTTTATCAAAGGTGTTCTCATATTTAGTACGAGTCGCTTGCCATTCAATAAATGGTTTCACTTTTACTGAACCTTGTTTAAATACATAGTACTCGGTACCCACTAAGAACTGGCGATCAGTTGATTTTGAATATGCAGAACCTGCAGGTAAAGTTTTCTCTGTTTTATAAGAATACATTGCATATACATTCCAATCTTCATTTAAACCCTGGCGAATCACTGCAGTTACTTCATTATTTTTTACTTTGTTACCTGCACCACCTTTATTTTTAGTATCTTTGTGAGCAAGGTCTAAACCATAAGTAGTGTGAACAAAGTTATATGCTAAACCTAAAGCATAAGCATTGCTATAATATGCTGTTTTATTAGCATTTTCAGAAATTTGACGAGTGAAACCCGCTGCTACAGTTACATTTTGGATACTATCAATTTCGTGATTGAAGATAAGACCTGTACCCCAAGTGTTTTTACGGTTATTTTTTAAATCTACATTTTTGATGTTACGTTTGCTTGAACCACCGTAATACGCACCAAATTTCACTTTATTTGACCCATAATCACCGTTATAAACATATTGTGTTACACGACGAGCTGAAGTCTCTAATAGGCCATCAGTCAAGCTGTAAGTATTTGCTAAGTCACTTTGTTTTACTTCATCAGTGATAGTCACCATGTTACCGTAAGTTAATTCACCGAATTGTTTGTGGCCAAAACCAGCATAAAGTTGGTGAGTATAAACATGGTCAAAATCATGTTGTGAAGGTGCTTCACCACGCATACGCCATTCAGCACGACCTAAAGCATAGAAATCGCCACCCAAGCTTTGTTTTAATTTAAAACCAAAACGTGAACCGTTATTATCAACTGCGTGGTTGATGTGTTCTTTAGTTACATCACCATTTACATAGTTGGTTTTGTTAGAGGTACTTTCCCATTTAACACGTAAAGAACCGTAAAAATCAACATCAGTACCAGTTTGGTCAATGTGGAAGTTATACGCTTGTGCAGAACCTGCTGCTAGTGCAGCTACAGATAAAAGCAAGAAGTGTTTTTCATAACGCTTTCCCTATTATTTAATGGAGTTAATAAAAATTGAACTTTTTAGTCTATACATCACAACCCAAATGTGTCAATCTTAAATTTTTCCAACTATCAGAAAATAGACAATATTTTGACTAAAATTAATCTAGATCAATACATTTCCAATTATGCTACAAATTATTTAATTAATGTACTTAGGCTAGAAAGAACCTGCTCTGAAGTAATATTTCCCATTGAATTCGCTGTTAAATAATGCTGATTTTTACCATAACAGCCAATTAAGGTCGGATCAGTTGCGCCATAAAGCGTAATATTAGGTTTATCAATGCTGCAGTTAAATGAGCAAGCCCTGTATCTACGGATACCACCGCTTTCGCATTAGTAATTTGATCAGCCAATTCATTTTAATGAAAGCTTAGGTAAAATCATGGCATGAGGCAAGCCAGAAACTAATCGTTCCGCTCTCGCCTTTTTCTTTTTCATTTCCCCAAGGTAAGCGAACTTGAACAGAAAGTGCGGTCAGTTTTTCGATTAAATTTCGCCATTCTTGTTCTGGTCAATGCTTTTTCATCTCTTGTCGTAGAATGAAAAAGATCACATAAGGTTCAATAGAATCTGCAGAAAAGAAAAATGACAGGCAATATCATAATCCCCTTTTTCCTTCGATAATGGATAAGATAAGGCTTGAGCAAAAAAAGTTGGCGAATACGTTCTACCGCATGTTGTTGATAGGAAATCGCATATTTTTTATCGTAGAACAAGGAGGCAATCGGCTCACGGATACTTTTGCGATCATAGCCATGTTTAACACCATTGGCTAAGCGTGTCACAAAAAAGGCACTTTTAAAAAGCCCTTGTGCATCAATCACGGCATCATACTGATTGACTTGCAATAAAGTGCGGTAAGATTTCCACTCTTTTTTTGTTTGAGCCGAAAAAGGCGATTTTCGCCAACGTCTTAAGGCAATTGGAATGATTTGTTTCACGGCAGAATGCCAACGTGGAATTTCGGCAAAATTCTCTTCCACCACCCAATCAATAGAAAGATTGGGTATAGCTATTTGCGCATCAGTTAATGCCGGCAAAGTATGGATTATATCGCCCATGGAAGACGTTTTGATCACGCATACTTTCATTTAATTAACCTTCTTCCCCAGTGCATAATACCGAGCCCTGACACAGCTAAAATACCACCAATAATAAAGGAAAAATCCACTTGCTCATTCAACCAAACGACTGAAAATAAAATCCCTAAAATCGGCACTAGAATAATATAAGCTGAGGCATTCCCTGCGCCTAAGTATTTCACGCCATCAAAATACCAGGCGTAGGCCAATACTGTGGCACCAAATGCAAGGCCAAGCAAACTGATCCACTCACCTTGAGATAAATTCAATACCGTAAGCCAATCGTCAGTACTTTCCACGCATAACGCACTCATAAATAACAATAGAAACCCAAAAATAGAAGATAATGTGGTTGCAGTGGTGAATCAATACCCGCGAGTACTTTTTCTAGCCAATAAGGTATAAACGACCCAACAAATTAGTGCGGCAATTAATAATATTTGCCCAAAGCCAAAGGAATCCATCATCTGTAAAAAAATTCCCTTTCGTGAGAGCCAATAATGATCCCCCATGGCAATAGTCATCCGATTATTACCCAACGATTCCACTTTTCTTTAAATATCGCCAAAAGCGTAGTAAAGACAGGGTTCGTTGCCACAATAACAGCCGCTTGTCCCGCAGGAAGATATTTCAGCCCCCAGATAAAAAACGTGGAATAGGCAAAAACACCGAAAAAGGCGGTGACAAACAAAACCAACCCACTGATTTGCACTAAGTTGTTTTTGCATATTTGAAACGATTTGCCACATATAACCAAATCATGAGAGGAATAATGGCGAAAAAGAATCGCAAACTTGAGGCGACAAATGTCGGCATGGCCTGAGCAACCACTCGTCCCCAAGGCCAAGAGGCTCCCCATAAAATGGCCATTCAATTAATTGTAAGTGAATGCGGAGGATTCATATCATTAACATATCCTGGTTAATCCTTTTTCTATTTGCTAAAAGGCTCTACTTGGTAAGCGTTGATTTTTTTCTTGCAAAGCAGATTCAAATGCTTCTCGATGAGCATCATTTTTGAAAAGCGGAATAAGGAATATCTAAAAAAACAATCCAGAACCAACTCTAATTACTAAATAGCCATATTTATTTTTCAATATTATGAATATAATGATAACTATATAATGTTTGGCAGAGATCTATTTTAATATATAAACCATCTTCTTGAATTCGTATGGTTTGACTTCCTTTCTCCATTTTGTCGCCTATTTGGTTTTTAATCATACACATATTCAAATAAGGTCGTATTATAAGAGCGTAGAAAAAGAAAGCATTGAGATAGCAAACAATATATATCCCGCATAATAGGCCAAAAATATTCTCATAATAATCATAAAGAACTTCAGCCCAATTTCTCATAAAAAAATGCAATAAAAAGACTTGGTATCAAGCAAAATAAATATAATAAAAATCGCTAAAGCCTCATCATCTTACGAAATTTATTATGCTTATAAATTTCACGACTGATTTTACGGGCTGCTTTGGCATTATTTTTTTATCTAATACGGGTTGATAGGTAATTTCCATTTTATATTCTCTCTTTCTTAAATGTCTAAAAAGTGCGGTCAGTTTTTCTACCACTTTTTCAGGTTTAATATCAATCAAACTTTGATGATACCCTTCTGAGCTATCTGTACTTTTACGCACCTTAATTAAAATCACCTTCAATTAAACGAATAATCACTGCTTTATCCGATAATGGTGGCGTATAAGTTGGGCTTGTTGGACCATAAAGTGCAACCAATGGACGATTTGTCGCAGCGGCAATATGCATTAAGCCACTGTCATTGCTCACCACTGCTGTGCAGTTAGCAATTAAATCCACGGCTTGATTAAGATTCGTTTGCCCTGCCAAATTCAAACAGAACGGTTGTAGCTCGACTGGCAGCGCATTGCGGATTTGCTCTCCCGCGTCCACATCTTTTGGTGAACCAAATAATTCTACCGCATAGCCTTTTTCAATCAGCATTTTGGCTAATTTAGCATAATGATAATGCGGCCAACGTTTTGCCGGGCCAAATTCAGCTCCAGGACAGAACCCGATAATCGGACGTTCACCTAAAAGAGCGGTCTGTTTTTCAAAGTTTTTTAAGGTTTCCGCTTGTTGAGTTGGATCAACGGTTAAATAAGGTTTTAGAACAGGAATATCTGCCGCTTTCGGTACCGCATTTTGCTCAAAGGCTAACGCGACATAACGTTGCACCATCATAGGGTAATCACGTTTGTTATTGCGTAAATCGTTAAGCAAGAAATAACGGCTTTCCCCTTTCCAACCACGACGCACCGCAATTTTTGCAAAGGCGGGAATAAAGGCTGACTTCAACGAGTTTGGTAATACTATTGCCATATCATATTGATTGCGTAACGCCTTACCTAAACGATAGCGTTCGCACAAGGCAAACTTGCCGTGTCCGAGCGGCATTTCAATAGCATGACGCACTTCAGGCATACGGACTAAAAGCGGTTTACACCAATTCGGTGCCATCACATCAATTTGGCAATCGGGGTATTGCAGTTTGAGTTGTTGATACAAACTGTGCGACATCATCATATCGCCGACCCAAGACGGGCCGATAATTAAAATATTCATGCTTGACCTTATAACAAAAGTGCGGCTAAAAATAAGACTAATTTTAACCACACTTTATTCATTTTCTAGTATTGAACGACATTATTTGTTCAATATTTTTATTTATTTAACCACGCCATGTACTCAGCCACACCTTCCGCTACGGTTTTAAATGGTTTGTCGTAGCCAGTAGCACGAAGTTTCTCAAGGTTCGCTTGCGTATATTCTTGATAGCGAGATTTCAAATGCTCGGGGAATGGAATAGTTTCCCACTGCACCTTTACCATGGAATTTAATCACTGCTTTTGCTACTTCTGCAAAAGACTCTGCATTGCCAGTACCGCAGTTGAAGATACCTGAAATACCATTTTGCCAGCACCAAATGTTGACTTGTGCTACATCGCCTACATAAACGAAATCACGACGGAAGTGTTCACTGCCTGCAAATAATTTTGGATTTTCACCTTTCAGGATTTGGTTATTCAAGTGGAATGCCACGCTTGCCATTGAACCTTTGTGGCCTTCACGTGGACCATACACGTTGAAATAACGGAAACCACATACTGGCGATTTTGCTTCAGGTAAAATCGCACGCACATATTGGTCGAACAAGAATTTAGAATAACCGTACACATTCAATGGGCCTTCAAATTCACGCTCTTCACGGAATTCAGTTTTATCACCATAAGTCGCCGCACTTGATGCATATAAGAACGGAATTTGACGATCTAAACAGTAATGCAATAACTCTTTTGAATATTCGTAGTTATTGTGCATGATGTATTTGCCGTCCCATTCAGTGGTCGCTGAGCAAGCCCCTTCATGGAATACCGCATCGATATCACCTAAATCATCACCCGCAATAATTGACGCGATAAAGTCTTCTTTGTCGCAGTAATCTGCGATATCAAGATCCACTAAGTTAATGAATTTAGTCCCGTCTTTTAAGTTATCCACCACTAAAATATCTTTGCGTCCCATATCGTTTAATGCTTTAACGATATTACTGCCGATAAAACCGGCGCCACCTGTTACGATAATCATAATTCTGTCCTCTTTAAAATAAGTCTGTGTATTGTAATAGATTTTTGTGCCGCTTAGCCAAAAAAACTCTGTGAAAAAAACAACCGCACTTTTTAAGCCCCCAGTAACTTGTCCAGCCCGTTGTGGTAAATCCATTTTTCCTTTATTTAAAATAATAATCGTCGGTGTCACATTCACCTGCCATTGATCCGCAATCTTGCCTTGAGGATCATTCACCGTTGTAAACTGATAGTGATGCGTTTGTAAATAATCTTCCACTTCCTTATTTGTCCCCGAACGCAGCGCGACAGAGACTACCGGATAGCCGTCTTCTGAAAGTGAATTAATCGCTGGAGAAGTATAACGACAATAACCGCACCAACTTCCCCAGAAATAAATGATCGTCGGCTTAGATTGCTCTAATTGGGGTAAAGAAGGCATTCCCCTGTAAAATCATAAAGTGCCGTCGCATTAATTTCAGGCGGAATATAGGTTTACGAATAAAATCGAGAATACTGCTTACAATAATCAACGTCAGCAGGAGCGAAATCGCATTTTTAATAAGGTTTTAAGTTTCACAATAAAATTTCATGATCTAGGGATAAATGGATTGTAATCGATCAGAAAAGTGCGGTCAAAATTGCGGATATTTTTGTTATGATAACCACATCATTTAATAAGGAGAAAAAAATATGGATAGTAAACAATTAGCACAATATATTGATCACACTGCCCTTACTGCTGAAAAAACAGAACAGGATATTCTTAAACTCTGTGATGAAGCCATTCAATACGGCTTTTATTCAGTCTGTATTAATTCAGATTATATTCCTTTAGCCAAAGAAAAACTCGCCGGCTCAAATGTTAAAATTTGTACGGTTGTTGGTTTCCCTCTTGGCGCCAACTTATCCTCAGTCAAAGCGTTTGAAACCCAAGAAGCCATCAAAGCGGGTGCGGGTGAGATCGATATGGTGATTAATGTTGGCTTAATTAAATCCAATAAATGGGATGCCGTAAAAGACGACATTCAAGCTGTATTAACCGCTTGTCATGGCGTGCCGCTTAAAGTGATTTTAGAAACGTGCTTACTTACCAAAGAAGAAATTATGAAAGCCTGTGAAATCTGTAAAGCGTTAGGTGTGGCATTCGTTAAAACCTCAACCGGTTTCAATAAAGGCGGCGCAACCGTAGAAGATGTGGCATTAATGAAGAAAACGGTAGGCAACATTGGTGTGAAAGCCTCTGGCGGTATTCGTGATACTCAAACCGCACTAGCAATGATTGAAGCAGGTGCTACACGAATTGGCGCAAGCGCAGGCATTGCAATTGTAACAGGTGTTTCTGATAATACCTCAAGTAATTACTAATCGATAATAAAAAAGGAGATTGAAGTGTATGCTTCAATCTCCTTTTTCATCATCAAAGACTTAATTAAGCTTTAATTTGTCCTTTTAAGAAATCTAACAATTGCTCTTTTGCAATCATTTGTTTTTCACCAGTGCGGCGATTTTTGTATTCGATTTCGCCATTTGCGAGATTTTTCTCACCAATCACCACCATGTGTGGCACACCAATAAGTTCCATATCTGCAAACATCACACCTGGGCGTTCTTTACGGTCATCAAAGATTACTTCTACACCTTGAGCTTGTAAAGTGCAGTACAATTCTTCGGCATATTCTTGAACGCTTTCAGATTTATGCATATTCATTGGCAGAACAGCTACGGTGAATGGCGCAATTTCATCTGTTGGCCACACAATACCGCGCTCATCAAAATGCTGTTCAATCGCCGCAGCGACCACACGTGTTACACCAATACCGTAACATCCCATAGTTACGACCATTGGACGACCATCTTCACCTTGAACGGTTGCATTCATCGCTTCTGAATATTTTTTACCTAATTGGAAAATGTGCCCCACTTCGATACCACGTTTAATCAATAAGGTACCTTTACCATCTGGGCTTGGATCACCTTCAACTACGTTACGAATATCCGCCACTTTTGGTAATGCTACATCACGTTCCCAGTTGATATTGAAGTAATGTTTACCATCAATGTTTGCACCCGCGCTAAAATCAGACACTAACGCCACTGAACGGTCAATAATCACCGGAATATTGAGATTAACAGGGCCTAATGAACCGACACCCGCACCAATTTTAGCTTTGATAACTACTTCATCCGCAAACTCAAATGGTGAAGCCACTTCAGGTAATTTTTCTGCTTTAATTTCATTTAATTCATGGTCACCACGAATGACTAATGCCACTAACGGTTGCTCTTCGCTTGCCCCTTTTACGATTAAGGTTTTTAACCGTTTTTCTCAATTGGTAAATTGAATTGTTCCACCAACTCAGCAATTGTTTTGGCATTTGGCGTATCAACTAATTCCATCGCTTTCGTTGGTGCTGCGCGCTCACCAATTGCCACCGCTTCCGCTAATTCAATGTTTGCAGCGTAGTCAGATTCCGTAGAGAAAATCACATCATCTTCACCGCTGTTTGCTAACACTTGGAATTCATGTGATGCACTACCACCGATAGAACCAGTGTCTGCTTGTACTGCACGGAAGTCTAAACCTAAGCGATTGAAAATATTGCTATAAGTTTGGTACATCACATCATAAGTTTGTTGCAAGCTCGCATGATCCGCATGGAAAGAATAGGCATCTTTCATGATAAATTCACGCGAACGCATGACACCAAAACGAGGACGCACTTCATCACGGAATTTGGTTTGAATTTGGTATAAATTGATCGGAAGTTGTTTGTATGATGACACTTCGCGGCGAACTAAATCCGTAATCACTTCTTCGTGTGTTGGACCTAAAACAAAGTGACGATTACCACGATCTTCAAAACGAAGTAATTCTGGGCCATATTGTTCCCAACGGCCTGATTCTTCCCATAATTCTGCTGGTTGCACGACTGGCATTTTGATTTCAAGTGCGCCACTTTTATCCATTTCTTCACGGATGATTTTTTCTACTTTACGGAGCACACGCCAGCCGGTTGGCATCCAGTTATAGAGACCTGAAGCAAGAGGGCGAATCATCCCTGCTCGAAGCATCAATTGATGGCTCACAATGGCCGCTTCAGCTGGGGTTTCTTTTAATGTTGAGAATAAATATTGACTTGTACGCATTGAATTAACCTTAGATTCTAAGCATTGAGAAAAAAATTGGTGAGAGTATAACAAAAAGTGCGGTCATTTTTAACCGCACTTTTTTCTGAGAAAAGATTATTTTCTCGGTAAGTATCTGACTGGATCAACAGATTTACCTTTATAACGGATCTCGAAGTGAAGTTTCACAGCATTGGTTCCTGTGCTACCCATTTTCGCAATCTCTTGGCCTGCTTTCACCTCTTGTTGATCGCTCACGAGAATCTTGTCATTGTGTGCATAAGCACTTAAGAAATCATCGTTATGTTTGATGATGATTAAATTACCGTAACCACGTAATGCATTACCCGCATAAACAATACGACCGCTTGCCGCCGCTTTAACCGGTTGTCCTCGAGAACCGCTGATATCAATCCCTTTGTTACCACCATCAGAATTAGAGAAGCCTTGGATCACGTTGCCTTGTGTTGGCCATTGCCATGCCACATTCGATGCCACTGGTGCCACAACGTTCGCATTAACTGGTGTATTGTTTGTGGTTTCCACTCGAGTTGTCGTTGTCACTGGTGTGCTAGGTGTATTGTTGGTAAACGCTGGTGTTGATGCGCCACCTGTTGCGACACCTGATTTAATTGGACCAATTACCGTACCATCAGAACCAATTTGAGTACCGTTCGCACCTGGTGTATAAGTCACTTCTGGCTCAGCAGGTGCTGCCGGTGCAGCAGACGCTGTGGTTTTAACTGGCACCGTCGTGGTAATCGTTTTAGTTGAACAATTTGAAATTTTTAACGTTTGACCCACGCTTAAGCTATAAGGCTCTTTCATATTGTTCATGCTCGCCAAATCTTTCACGTCCATACCCGTCAAGTAAGCGATTAAGAACATGGTATCGCCTTTATTTACTTTATAGGTATTTCCTTGTATGAACCTTTTTTGAATTTGGCTGTAATCCGGTGCGTTGGTATTTGGATTACGCGGCACGTTGATTGCGCCAGAGCTGGTGCAATCAGAAACCGTTTTGGTTACTGTTTTAGTTTGCGGTTGAACTGGAGCTGGAGCAGGCTGTGGTTGAGTTGCAGTAGGCTGTTGTACCGGTTGATAAGTTGGTTGGAAACTTGGTTGTGGTGTTTGAGTTCCCGTTGGTACACTGCTGCCCATTGTGCTTGGCATAGTATTTTGTTGGATTTCTGGCTGCCATGTACCGCTAGAATTATTATCGACAGGTTGCATTACACCTGGAGAGAGTGTGCCATCCACATTTTCGATTGGTGCCGGGCTATTTGAACTACAAGCCGTTAAAATAGCGATACTCACAGGGAGCAATAAAAACGATTTTTTTCATTTATTCTTCCTTTAACATTAAATTTATTTCATTTGATTTGGCATTGAATTCTTTTTCAATTTCCGGCATAAAGCTACCACCGGCAACCGCTCCCGTTCCTTCTACGGGTTGCATAATACCATTAGGTAATGCATCGGGATCTTGTTTTTGTGGTTCTCCTGTACAAGCTGAGATCAGCAATGCACTCGAGATAATTAAGAGTAATTTATTCATAAAAAAGGTCATCCTGTTATTTTAAAATAAGATAAGCAATCACAGCCAGAGCAACCACACTCCAACCAATAATTTCAATAGATTTACGTAATTTCGCGGCAAATTTCTCTCCGCCCCATGCGGCAAGTTTTGCGACTAAAATAAAACGAGCAAAACGCGATACAAATGCGGTAATCACAAATGGAATAAACGCCATTTGCATCACACCGGCACAAATCGTGAAAACTTTATAAGGAATAGGACTAAAACCGGCAACAAAGACCACTAACACGCCCCATTCTTTAAACCACGCCATGGCCTGTTCCCAAGCAGCTTGGTAGCCCCATTGTTGAATATAACCTTGTACCCAATCAAAGGCATAGTAACCAATAGCATAGCCAATCATTCCACCGACAACCGAAGCAATCGTGGTATAAAGTGCAAAACGAAATGCACTTTTCGGTTTTGACATTGACATCGGAATCAACATCACATCCGGTGGAACAGGGAAGAAAATAGCCTCAATAAAAACTCACAAAGGATAACCAAAAACACGGCAAAGCGATGTTTTGACCATTGCATTGTTTTATCATACATCGCACCAAAAATATTCATTCACTTATCCTTTATTGCTTCAATCGGGAAAATTCGTTTCAAAACGGCACATTATTCACTTTCCAGCCAATCTTGTAAAGCAGCAATTGACCGATGAGCAGTTAGATCGGCTTGAATTGGCGTAATGGAAACATAACCATTTTTTACCGCATGGAAGTCTGTGCCTTCACCATCATATTCAGGCAAGCCTGACGGGCCAATCCAATAGATATGTTCACCTCGAGGATCCTTTTGTTTAATCACTTCCGCTGCAGAGGTGCGATAGCCTAAATGGCAGACTTTAATGCCTTTGAGTTCTTCGTAAGGCAAATCTGGTACATTAATGTTAATCACTTCGCGTTTATTCAATAATTGAGGATGTAATTTGGGAATCAAATCACACACCACGCGAGCCGCTGTTTCATAATGCAAACGACCATCTAAAGAGACGGCAATAGCAGGCAACCCTAAATGGCGGCCTTCCAATGCTGCAGCTAAGGTGCCTGAATACAAGGTATCATCACCCATATTACAGCCTGCATTAATACCTGATACCACAAGATCCACTTGTCCTGATAAAAACCGTTTAATGCCAAATGCACACAATCAGCCGGTGTGCCATTTACGCAATAATCACCACTGTCTAAATGACGCGGGCGAAGCGGCTCAACAAGCGTTAATGAGCTTGATGCCGCGCTACGATTACGGTCGGGCGCAACAATCACCACATCGGCAATTTTTCGTAATTCTTTTGCTAAAACTTGAATCCCTTCGGCGTGAAAACCGTCATCATTACTGACTAAAATTCGCATTATTCTTCTTCCTTAATATTCACTAACTCTCGCACTAATGCAGTGGCATAGCTCCCCGCCGGCAAATAAAATGAGAGCTTTAATCCTTCTTCAACAAACGTCCAATGGAAATCTTTTGCCTGCATCAATAAAGGGCGGCGAGCGGCTTTCATTCTTTCTTGTTTCATTAATTCTTGGAAAACCTGATGTTCCAAAACCACTTGATTTTCGACCGCACTTGCAGATAAATTTTCTTCGCCAATTAAAGGCGCAGTGAGCAAAATATCTTGTTCGTTCAAACGTTGCTGTAAGACTACTAAATCTTCATTTTCATCAGCCTTAAACCAACTGTGCGATCCGTTTAATTGCACAATATCGTCTCTTAGAACCCGATCTGCCACATTTTGTTCAATTCGTTCTGCTACAACTAAATTAAAAATTTCACTGCGAGCTGCTGAAAGGTAAAAACTGCGTTTTTTACGATCTTTGACCTTAATCTCCCCTTTCGCCCAACGAATCGCTTGAGTCAGATTATGACCATCACGCCCAAAACGTTGTTCAGTGAAGTAGTTAGGAAAACCGTATTTCGCCACAAAATTTAAGCGTTCATTCAACTCATCACTTTCTTTTGCACCGCGCAATAAAATCTCGAAGGCATTTCCTTGAAGACTACCCGTACGAATTTTACGATTGTGGCGAGTGACGTCTAAAATCTCGACACTTTCCAACTGAAATTGGCTAAAATCTGGCGTTTCCTTTCCCGGCATTTGTAAACAAAACCATTGTTCCGTAATGCCATGACGATCTTTCAAACCCGCATACCCCATATTTCGATCAGAAATACCCGCAAACTTGGCAAGTTTTTCACCCACAAACAATGTATTGCAATCTGTTTTACGGATTTTTACCGCCACAAATTCGCCTTCACCTGACATTTCGTAACCGAGATCTTCTTTAACAATAAAATCAGCGAACGCTTGCTTTTAAAAAGTGCGGTTGTTTTTTGGCGGTGTTTTTAAGGTGAAATAAGGAGATGTTTGACCATTTTTTTCGTTCTAAAATAAGAAAGCCCAACTTTTTTCGCTGCAATAAATAGCGTGATCAGCTGGGCATGTTAAGCACAATTTATTCGCGCAGAATTTTAACCTTTCCCGCCCCCTCAAGGCAAACTGAAATGAGAATAAATTTTTAGCGACATTTTTCATCTTTATCTCCTACAATGACCGCACTTTTTTCTGACAAAAAGGAATGCCTTATGACGAACTTTAACGAACTTCAAGAAGAAACCCGTGAAATCATTACGGATTTATTAAATGACGGCAGCGATCCAGATGCCCTTTATATTATCGAACATCACATTGCCCATTATGATTTTGATACTTTAGAAAAAATTGCCGTAGATGCTTTCAAAGCAGGCTATGAAGTGTCAGAAGCGGAAGAATTTGAAGATGAAAGTGGCAAGGTGATTTTCTGCTTTGACATCATCAGTGAAGTAGAATTAAAGCCCGAAATTATCGATGCACAACAAAAAGAAATTTTACCATTAGTGGAAAAATACAAAGGCATTTATGATGGCTGGGGCACGTATTTTGAAGATCCGAATGCGGAAGATGATGAATACGGCGATGATGGCGAATTTTTCGATGACGAAGATGTCGAAGACGACAACGAACGTTTACATTAATAATGAGGGGTGGTATTAATCGCCCTTAATTTTTATCTTACTCAAATAGGAATGAAAAAATGAAACTTAAAGCACTTTCTTTGGCATTACTGGCCTTACCTATCGCTTCTTTTGCCGAAGGACCAGTCGATAATTATCCACCTCAGGTGAGCTTTACCGTTGAATCGGAAAAAAATGTAGAACGCGATTTATTGCGAGTGTCCCTTTTTTACCAAGCGGAAGGAAATGATTTATCCGCTCTCAATAAAACCATGGCAGAAAAAATGAATAAAGCCATTGAGCTAACGAAAGCACAAAGTGCGGTTGAAATTAAAGACAACTCTCGTAATACCTGGATTCGCTATAATGATAAAGGCAAACAACAAGGTTGGACTGCCCGTGCGGAATTAACCTTGGAAAGTAAAGATTCTCAAGCGTTATCAACAGTAGTGCATGAATTAGATGGTGTCTTAGCGATTGATAGCGTAAGTGCCTCTGTTTCACGTGAAAAATTAAGTAGCTTAGAAAATGAATTAACCAAAGAAGCCTTAGCAAAATTTAAAGATAAAGCCCTATTACTTCAAGAATCTTTGCAGATGAAAGGTTATACCATACAAAACCTTGAGATTTCCTCACCCAAGGATTCAACGGACGATTATCCTATTTATGCTGCAGCCGAACTAAGCTCTAAAAGTTTATACTCTAGCTGGGAAAGATGAAACTTACGCTCAAAGTGGCAAAGAGAAAATTAAAGTCAGTGTGAATGCGCGAATTGCATTGCTTAAAGAATAATTTTCTATACAATGAATGACGATTTTTTTAATAAGGAAAACAATATGAAAGTAGCAAAAAATACGGTTGTGAGTATCGCTTACCAAGTACGTACTCAAGACGGTGTATTAGTTGATGAAGCGCCAGCAAATCAACCATTAGAATATTTACAAGGCCACAATAACTTAATCATTGGTCTTGAAAATGCCTTAGAAGGTAAAGAAGTTGGCGACAAATTTGAAGTGCGTGTTCAACCTGAAGAAGGCTACGGCGAATACAATGAAAATATGGTTCAACGTGTACCAAAAGAGGTATTCCAGGGCGTTGATGAAGTCGTTGTTGGTATGCGTTTCTTAGCTGACACAGATATCGGTCCTGTTCCTGTTGTGATCACTGAAGTGGATGGCGATGAAGTGGTAGTTGATGGTAACCACATGTTAGCGGGTCAAGAATTACACTTCACTGTGGAAGTTGTTGGCACTCGTGAAGCAACATTAGAAGAAATTGCTCACGGCCACGTACATGGTGCGCATGATCACCACCATCACGATGATGAAGATGGTCACGGTTGTGGTTGCGGCGGTCACGGTCATCACCACCATGATCACGATCATGGGCACGACGGTTGCTGTGGCGGTGGTCATAAACACGATCATGATCACGGACACGGTCATGGCGGCTGTGGTTGCGGCGGTCACTAATCTTAATCTAGAAATAAAACTAGAGATAAAAAAAGTGCGGTTAAAAATAACCGCACTTTTTCTTTATCTAAACTTTCATTACAGAATGAATCGACTTAAATCTTCATTCTCAATCACTTCGCCCAATGCCTCAATCACATAAGCGGCATCGATATTCACGGTTTGACCGTCCATTTCGCTCGCATCAAATGAGATTTTATCCATTAAACGTTCCATAACGGTATGTAAACGTCTTGCACCGATATTCTCTGTTTTCTCATTCACACGGAAGGCGGCTTCAGCAATCTTCTTAATAGCATCTTGTGTAAATTCAATGCTCACGCCTTCTGTCGCCATAAGCGCTTTATATTGCTCCGTTAAAGACGCATTTGGCTCAGTTAGAATACGCTCAAAATCTTCTGCTGTTAATGCTGATAATTCAACACGAATCGGTAAACGACCTTGCAACTCAGGGATTAAATCCGATGGACGCGCCACTTGGAATGCACCCGATGCAATAAAGAGAATATGATCAGTTTTTACCATCCCATGTTTGGTATTCACCGTTGAACCTTCCACTAATGGTAATAAATCACGTTGCACACCCTCACGAGAGACATCTGCGCCACTGTATTCACCTTTTTTACAGATCTTGTCGATCTCATCAATAAACACAATACCATTTTGCTCAACGGCATCGATGGCTTTTTGTTTCAATTCTTCTGGATTAATCAATTTGGCCGCTTCATCGTCAATTAAGGTTTTTAATGCATCCTTAATTTTCATTTTGCGTTTTTTGGTTTTATCCGAACCCAAGCTTTGGAACATGGATTGCAACTGATTCGTCATTTCTTCCATGCCTGGAGGAGCCATGATTTCTACACCCATTGACACGCCCGCAGACACATCAATTTCGATTTCTTTATCGTCTAATTGTCCTTCACGTAATTTTTTACGGAATGCTTGGCGAGTGCTGCTATTGGTATCGTGGTTTTCCACTTCACCCCATTGATTTTTTGGCGGTGGCAATAATGCATCTAAAATACGATCTTCCGCTGTATCTTCTGCTTTCGCACGATTTTTCGCAATTTCTTGTTGGCGAACTAATTTCATCGCACTGTCCGTTAAATCACGGATAATGGAGTCCACTTCTTTCCCTACATAGCCCACTTCGGTGAACTTCGTTGCTTCCACTTTAATGAACGGTGCATTAGCTAATTTTGCAAGACGGCGTGCAATCTCGGTTTTACCCACACCCGTTGGACCAATCATTAAAATATTTTTAGGGGTCACTTCATGGCGAAGTGGCTCTTGCAGCTGCATTCGTCTCCAACGGTTACGTAATGCGATCGCAACCGCTCTTTTTGCCTCTTTTTGGCCGATAATATGTTGATCTAATTCGGAAACAATTTCACGAGGGGTCATTTCAGACATAATTTTTTTCCTTATTTATTCGGTAATTCTTCGATAGTGAAATTCGTATTGGTAAACACGCAAATATCACCGGCAATTTTTAAAGATTTTTCCACAATTTCACGAGCTGATAAATCGGTATTTTCCACCAACGCACGGGCTGCCGACAACGCATAATTACCGCCTGAACCAATCGCTAAAATCTGATCGGCTTCTGGTTGCACCACATCACCAATACCGGTAATGATTAAACTTTCTTTTTCATCCGCCACAATCAGCATCGCTTCTAATTTGCGTAACGCACGATCGGTTCGCCAATCTTTGGCTAATTCCACCGCGGCTTTTAACAAATGCCCTTGATGCATTTCTAATTTACGCTCAAATAATTCAAATAAGGTGAACGCATCGGCTGTGCCGCCTGCGAAACCGGCTAGAACTTTGCCATTATATAAACGGCGTACTTTGCGGGCATTCCCCTTCATCACTGTATTACCTAGTGAAACCTGTCCATCGCCCCCAACAACCACTTGGCCATTACGACGTACGCTTACAATTGTTGTCATTCTTTTTTATCCTTCTTTTTAAGAAAAAGTTATTCGTTATATGGCGATCGATTCCACCAAATTCAAGGGAAATTTTTTTCTTTGATGCTTTATTAAACAAACATCTCAAAAAAATGTGACAAAGATCACTTTTTAAATAGCAAACGATTGCTATTATTTCACACCCATATTTTTAAAGGGATATGATTTGTTACAAGTAAAACAAACTACTTAATGAGGAAAACATGAAAAATTTACTTAAACTTTCTGCCATTGCAATTTTAGCGGCAAGCGCAGTCTCTACTTTTGCATCAAACAAAGAACCTTACACTGAACAAGGTACGAATGCTCGTGAAATGACTGAGCAAAAACCGATTCACTGGATCTCTGTTGACCAATTGAAAAAAGAATTGGAAGGCAAAGCACCCATTAATGTGAGCTTCGACATTGACGATACTGTACTTTTCAGTAGCCCTTGTTTCTATCACGGCCAAGAAAAATACTCACCAGGTAAAAATGATTACTTAAAAAATCAAGATTTCTGGAATGAAGTGAATGCAGGTTGTGACCAATATTCTATTCCAAAACAAATTGCGGTGGATTTAATTAATATGCACCAAGCACGTGGTGACCAAATTTATTTCATTACCGGTCGTACAGCAGGCGATAAAGATGGTGTGACACCAGTGCTACAAAAAGCCTTTAATATTAAAGACATGCATCCTGTAGAATTCATGGGTGGTCGCAAACTTCCAACTAAATATAACAAAACACCGGGTATTATTGAGCACAAAGTGAGTATTCACTATGGTGACAGCGATGACGATATCCTAGCCGCAAAAGAAGCAGGTATTCGTGGTATTCGTTTAATGCGTGCCGCTAACTCAACTTATCAACCAATGCCAACCCTTGGTGGCTACGGCGAAGAAGTATTGATTAACTCAAACTACTAATCTTTATAAAAAAGTGCGGTTATTTTTGACCGCACTTTTCTTATCTAGTGAAAATCCTCTTAATTTTTTAAAAAGTTTCTGGGAATATGCTAAAATTTTTTTGCGTTTCTAGGAGCCTATTTATGTCAGAACTCACGTCTAATCAATATTTAATCATCATTGCCGTACTGCTTTTTTTATCAGCATTGTGATGCTTTTTCTATTAAGCCGCAGCAAACGAGATACACAAGAATTACAACAAGATCTCAATAAAACCATCGGCGATTACAACCAATTAGCTGAACGTTTTGATTCCTTAAGTGCAGTCAAAAATCAACTAGAACAACAAGCCGTTAAAGCACAAACTCATGCAGAAGGCTTTGCAAACCCGCCTTAATGAACGTGATGAAAAAAATCCAATATTTAGAAAAAGAATTGGATGAAGAACAACTCCGCCACGATCAAATCGGCGGGCAAATCACTGCATTAAAAAGAACGCTTTGGGATAGCATCGGCACAAGCAGAAAGCTTACAATGTCAATTACAACAAGCGCAAGAAAATGTGCTGCGAAAAGAACAAGAGCAGCAAAAAACACAAGAAAAATTGACTGCACTTTCACAAGAATTAACGGAGCTCAAAACCACCCTTTCCGAAAAAGAAAAGCATTTTGCTGAACAGCAACAGCATATTGAGCAATCCAAACAACAACTAGGCGTGGAATTCCAAAATCTAGCTAACCGTATTTTGGAAGAAAAAAGCCAATCCTTTAATCAAACCAATCAAACGGCATTGGAAACGCTGTTGAAACCTTTCCGTGAGCAAATTGAAGGCTTTTCAAAAACGAGTGAATGAAATCCATTCAGAATCCGTAAAAGGTAATGCGGGTTTAGAAGCGGAAATCAAAAAGGTGTTGGAAATTGGCTTAAATATGTCGCAAGAAGCTAATAATTTAACCTCTGCACTAAAAGGGGAAAAGAAAACCTTAGGCAATTGGGGAGAAATACAACTTGAGCGCGCACTTCAGTTGGCTGGCTTGATTGAAAACGTGCATTACAGCGCACAAGCGCATTTTAAAAGATGAACAAGGCGGTCGAAACTATCCTGATTTTGTGCTCAATTTGCCCGATGAGAAAAACATCATCATTGATAGCAAAATGTCATTGAATGCTTACGAAAGTGCGGTCAATTCTGAGGATGAATTTGAACGTGAGCGTTTACTAAGGGAGCATATTAAAGCGCTGAAAAATCACATTGATGACTTGCACCGCAAGGATTACAGCAATTTGATTGGCATGCGCAGCCCTAATTTTGTCTTGATGTTCATCGCTGTGGAACCCGCTTACATTGAAGCCTTAAAATTAGACCCAAGTCTGTTTAATTATGGGTATGAGAAAAATGTCATTATGGTTTCACACACGACCCTCATGCCAATTCTACGCACGGTGGCGAATTTATGGCGTATCGAACGCGGCAATGCCGAAGCCAAAGAAATCGCAGAGAAAGCAGGCGAAATTTATAACCAAATATGCTTGGTGGCAGAACGATTGAGCAAACTGGGCAATACCCTTTCCACCGTAAGCAATCAATATAACAGTACCGTTACCGCTCTTGTAGGGCAACAAGGTTTAGTGGGAAAAGTGGAGCGTTTTAAAGACTTGTCAGCAAAGGCTAACAAGACTATGCCAAACATTGAATTAATCAATAATGACGTAGATTTAACGCGTCTATCTCTTATCACTAACGAGAACGGGGTAAAATGAAGTATATCTGTTGAATTTTTCTTTAAAAGCGGCTATTTTCTTGCCGCTTTTTTTATTTCAATTTTTATTTGTAGGAGAATTTATGGCTATGGAACAAAAAGAAATCACGGATCCATATGTAAAATATAACGAACAAACCAGTTTTCTAAGCAAAACAATTTTTGCAAGTCGCTGGCTACAAGTGCCTATTTACTTAGGTTTAATTGTCGTGCAAGGCATCTATGCTTACAAGTTTATGAAAAACTTGTGGTACCTTTTAACCAATGTTAATGAAATGGATGCGGATACCATTATGCTCGCTGTACTCAATCTCATTGATGTAGTGATGATTGCTAACTTATTAGTAATGGTAACATTAGGTGGTTATGAGATTTTCGTTTCAAAACTTCGTACGAAAAATCATCCCGATCAACCTGAATGGATGAGTCATGTGAATGCAACTGTGCTGAAAGTTAAACTTTCCATGTCAATTATCAGTATTTCGTCGATTCACTTATTGCAAACCTTTGTGAATGCCTCAAAAATTCCTGAAAAAACGATTATGTGGGAAGTGATTATTCATTTTTCTTTCTTGATTTCGGCAATTGCAATGGCTTATACCGACAAAATTCTCTACAGTACAAGTCATAAAAATCATTAGTACACAAAGTGCGGTCAAAATTGACCGCACTTTTTGTATTTAAACCTATAAAAATATTCACTTTATACTTACAATAAAATCTGATAACCTGAGCAAATCACTATATTATTATCACGTATCTTTTAATAAGGAAATATATCTCATAATAAGGAAATATATCTCATAATAAGGAAATATATCTCATGTTATCTCATAAGATTAAGCTAATTTTTTTCTAGTTGCGTTTACACTCTTTTTAACAAGTTGCTCAACAATGTATAACCCATTAGACACTTTATACTGGCATGGTAAAGAAGACTATGAGTTTTTTGCTCGAAAACGTTTACCGGATGAATCTTATCAATGCTTTAAAGACAATGAAAGAAGTTATATTCACGCTTATCGACTTGCTCTTTATGATTTACAAACCTATGAAGTTGGCAGAAACGCTAGAACAATCTTTCTAACAACAGAAAAAGTATATACTGGTGGCCATACATGGACTTATGTATTTACGGATGCAAGCCATAAAATCACATCTATTAGAGATGCCACAGGGTTTGGAGACATTGAAAAAGAATTTGGTTGTGGTGAGTATCAAGAAGCAGTAAAAATTGCTACACCAGAAGAACTAAAAAAACGCAAAATTAAACCTAGATTATGGGCTGCAATTGTTCGCACTCCAGAAATAAATCAAATGATGTGGGCTTCTGATGCAGCTTATAGTACTCTTGAGCAAGCCAAACAAGATTCACTAAAACAATGTCAAGAGTATGGTGGCAAAGACTGCCAATTAGTGATTGGTATAAGTAATATGTGTTTAGGGCTAGCTAGTGGTCGAGATAGTAGTGGTATGAGAGATTACTTCGGAAATAGCATCATTCCTGAGCACGCTAAAGAAATGGCGGTTGAAAATTGCCAAGCGAAAGGAGGTTCATCTTGTAAGCCTAGCCCAGCCCCTTCGCTTTGCGCCCTACCGTGTGATATGCTTAAAGATAAAACTTGTAACTTCGATAGCCCTCAGGTCATCATTCCAGGAGTTAAAGGCGGAAAAGCATTTAACGTAGCATTAGATGGTAATGTACTTAAATAGTAAATAATATTTTCAAAGTGCGGTCAAATTTGACCGCACTTTTGTTTTTTAAAACTCATCTTGATGTTTAAATTTCAATAAATCTCGACGTTCTTTTTTATTTGGACGACGATCAGGATGTGGCATTGAAAGCGCATTATTTTTTTCTTGCCCACGCCATTTCTTCCCGTTTTTTTCACACTCTGTGCTGTTTCTTGGTAAAAGCAGTTGAGCCTCAGGTGCACCACGACGTTGATCGCTCAACGCAATCACTTCAATTTCTTTTTCATCGCTGCCTTGGCGAAGTTTAATCATCGCCCCGATTTCTACATTTTTACTTACTTTGGCACGCTGACCGTTGTAATGGACTTTGCCCCCTTCAATCATCGCTTTCGCAATGCTACGAGTTTTATAAAAACGCGCCGCCCAAAGCCATTTATCTAAACGCACTTCGTTATTTTTCAGCCATAACTCTTCCTATTTCTCTCACTTTGCGTATGATGAGCCAATGACAAGATAATAGGGCTAATATCATGAAAAAACAACTTCCACACATTCTCTCCCTTTCCACGGTGGCAAAATCCCGCTTGTTTGAGATTCAAGCTGTTGATCTCAAATTCTCTAATGGAATTGACCGCACTTATGAACGCTTCCGCCCTTTCAATCGAGATTCAGTGATAGTGATTGCCATTGATGGTGAAGATTTACTCCTGGTTCGTGAATACGCAGTCGGAACAGAACAATATGAGTTAGGCTTTGTAAAAGGTGGAATGGATACGGGAGAAACACCCGAACAAAGTGCGAATCGTGAATTACAGGAAGAAATTGGCTTGGGGGCAAAAAAATGGACATTTTTACGCACGATGAAGATCAATCCACAAATTATGGGACATAAAATGCACGTGTTATTAGGTGAAGATCTGTATCCAAATCAACTAGAAGGCGATGAGCCTGAACCATTAGAAATCGTGCGTTATCCTTTATCGCAACTTGATACGCTTTTAGTCAGTGATGAATTTAATGAAGCCAGAAACCTAGCTGCACTTTATTCTTTACGAGATTTTTTGAAAAAACGTAAATAAATCGAATAAATTTAGATAAATTCTAATCGCAAGCGATTAACTTTAAATAAAACTTGCATAAATGTTCTTTTTGAGAATGTATCACCATTTTTTTCAAAAATAAACAGGAAAAATTTATGTCGCATGATAATTTAAAAGAATTGACCTTCCGAGGAATGTTCCTTGGCGCGTTAATTACAGTGATCTTCACTGCATCTAACGTTTATTTGGGTCTTAAAGTGGGGATGACTTTCGCCTCCTCCATTCCAGCTGCCGTAATCTCTATGGCAATTTTAAAATTCTTCAAGGATTCCAGTATCTTAGAAAATAACATGGTGCAAACCCAGGCTTCATCAGCGGGGACATTGTCTTCTGTTATTTTCGTTATTCCAGGTCTATTAATGATGGGTTACTGGCAGGAATTCCCATTCTGGCAAACTGTACTTATCTGTGCCTCTGGCGGTACGTTGGGCGTACTATTCACTATTCCACTACGTCGTGCAATGGTGGTAAACAGCGACTTACCTTACCCTGAAGGTGTGGCTGCAGCTGAAATCTTAAAAGCAGGCAATAATGACGAAAGCGACAGTGGCGTAAAAGATATTGCTTATGGCGGTATTTTCGCGGGAACTGTTGCGTTCTTAACTAATGCATTACGTGTCATGTCTGACAGCGCAAGTGCATGGTTCTCTAACGGTAAAGCCGTTTTCCAATTACCTATGGGTTTCTCTCTTGCATTAGTCGGTGCGGGTTACTTAATTGGTATCGTAGGCGGTCTTGCGATGTTATTCGGTACATTCCTCGCTTGGGGTGTGGCTGTGCCTTATTTCACCGCAACAGGGGATATGCCTACAGATGCTTCCATCATGAGCTACGCGATGACCGAATGGAAAACCAAAGTTCGCTTTATCGGTGTAGGTACTATCGGTATTGCAGCGATTTGGACATTATTAATCCTTCTCAAACCAATGATTGAAGGGATGGTTCATTCTTTCCGTATGTTAAAAGGCTCACAAGCTGAATCAGAAAATCGTATTGATATCGACTTATCACCAAAAACCATCATTTACATTTTATTGGCGACTGTCGTGTTAATCGTAATTTCTTTATATCACTTCGTTGCTACGGCACCAATTTCTGCTGAACTTGCCATTTTATTAGTGGTGGTTTGTACTCTACTTGCTGTGTTAATTGGTTTCTTCGTCGCAGCGGCATCGGGTTATATGGCGGGATTAGTTGGTTCATCCTCTAGCCCAATTTCAGGTATTGGGATTATTTCTGTGATCGTGATTTCACTTGTTTTAGTAACCATTGGTAAAAGCAGTGGCTTATTTGAAACTGCAGATGGTCAAAAATTCTTAACCGCATTAACCTTGTTCACCGCATCGATCGTTTTAACCACAGCAACGATTTCAAACGATAACTTGCAAGACTTAAAAACCGGTCTTCTAGTTGAAGCCACCCCTTGGAGACAACAGGTTGCATTGATTATCGGTTGTTTCGTTGGTGCGTTAGTGATTGCGCCAGTATTAGAAATTTTATACCACGCTTATGGCTTCACGGGTGCATTACCGCGTCCAGACATGGACCCAACGCAAGCGCTTTCTGCACCGCAAGCAACCATTATGACCACCATCTCACAAGGTATTTTTACCAACCATTTAGAATGGACTTATATTTTTAACTGGTGTGGGGTTAGGTATTGTATTGATTATTGTGGATGCATTTATGCGTAAAACCAGCAAAGGTCGCTTTGCCTTACCAGTATTAGCGGTAGGTATTGGTATTTACTACCACCATCAATCAATATGCCGGTTGTGGTCGGTGCTGTGATGGCATGGCTTATCACTCGCAATATTAAGAGCTATGCAAAACGCACTAACAATACTGAAGTGGAGAAAAAAGCAGAACGTTTCGGTACACTTTTTGCAGCTGGTTTAATTGTGGGGGAAAGCTTAATGGGCGTAATTTTAGCTTTCATTATCGCAGCCTCAGTGACATCAGGCGGCTCTGAAGCACCATTAGCCTTAGAATTAGAAAACTGGGATAATATGGGTGAATTACTTGGTCTTGCCGTATTCATCTTTGGTATTTTTGTTTTCATTTCTCGCGTATTACGTGCGAAGAGATCAAAATAACAGATGAAAATAGGCTATCTTCGGATAGCCTATTACAGGAGTATAAAATGTCAACTCAATCCCCCTATTTGAATGCAATTATTCTCTTTCCACTTATTACACAAGTGATTGGAAGTAGTATAGCTTATGTTGTTTTTGAACTAGACTATTACCGAGAAGGCTATTTTGACTCAGCCTTATTCGGTTTTTTTTTGACATTTTGGTTATTCACCGTACCCACAATCATTATTGCCTATTTTACTAAACGCTGTGGTTACCTTCGATATCAATGGAAAAAAATCCTCTTTCTCTCGTTTATTATTGTTTTTTGTTACTCGAGTACAGGTAATTTGATAATAGCTCCCAATACAAAATACCTTACTGATCGAGCATTATTCGTACTTAGCGGTTCTATTATTATGACAATCTATACAATCATTATCCTGCCACTGCTATTGCCTAAATCAAAGTAGAAAATAAGCATGCTATTATCTCAATCTCTTCTCGATCAAATCCTTAAACTCGCCAATGAAGCAGGAAAACATTTAGCTCGTTTTTACCAACAGGATGTGAAAATACAAACTAAATCGGATAATACCCCTGTCACGGAAGCAGATTTATTTGTCAGCCAATTTTTAATCGAAAAATTGACCGCACTTTTCCCTGATATTCCTGTTCTTTCAGAGGAAAATTGCAATATTCCCTTTAAACAACGCCAAACTTGGCAAACTTATTGGCTAATCGATCCCCTTGATGGTACACAGCAATTTATCGATCGCACAGATCAATTTTCGGTGTTAATTACACTCGTGCAAAACCACCAACCTGTACTGGGTGTTATTCACTTCCCTATTTTGAATATCACCTATTACGCAATGAAAGGTTTTGGGGCATTCAAACAAAGTAACAAAGAGATAACACGCTTACAGCCAAGAAAAATTGATCTTACAAAACCGTTAAAAATCGCCGTTGGCGCGACCACTTCACAAGAAAAAGTGCGGTCAATTTTAACGAAGAATTTGTTATGCAAATTTACGGTGGTCGGTTCTAGTAGTTTAAAAAGTGGTTTAGTCGCAGAAGGAACCGTTGATTGCTATATTCGCCTCGGTAAAACCGGTGAATGGGACACGGCAGGTTCTGAAATTTTATTAGCTGAAATCAATGGCGGAATTTTCGATCCACACTTTCAGCCACTCACCTATAACCAGCGTGAAAGTTTAATTAATCCAAACTTTGTGATGGTGTCAGATAATACACAAAATTGGGCATCTGTCTTTCAATTTAATTGATTGGTTCGATTGGTAAAGTGCAGTAATATATTGCATTATTTAAAAAAACTACTCGGAACAATAAGGAATAATATGCAAACTAATAATAACTGTATCGTGATTTTTGGTGCTTCCGGTGATTTGACTCACCGTAAACTCATTCCAGCACTTTATAATCTGTTCAAATTTGGTCGTTTAAACAAATTTTCTGTATTGGGTGTCGCGCGTTCAGAATTAAACGATGACACTTTCCGTGAAAAAATGCGTGAAGCGCTACTTGAAACAGAAGAAACCACGCCAGAAACGCTAGACGCTTTTTGTAGCCATCTCTATTATCAAGCCGTAAATACATCTGATGCAGCCGATTACGGTAAATTAGTACCTCGTTTAGAAGAATTACATACTAAATATCAAACGAATGGCAACACCCTTTACTATATGTCCACACCACCAAGCTTATATGGTGTGATTCCAGAATGCCTTTCAGCTCATGGTTTAAATACAGAAAAAGAGGGTTGGAAACGCATTATTGTTGAAAAACCTTTTGGTTACGATGAAAAAACAGCACAAGAACTCGACGTTCAAATTCATCGTTTCTTTGAAGAACATCAAATCTATCGTATTGACCATTATCTTGGTAAAGAAACCGTACAAAACTTACTTGTTTTACGCTTCTCAAATGGGTGGTTTGAGCCTCTTTGGAACCGTAATTTCATTGATTATGTGGAAATTACCGGTGCTGAATCAATTGGTGTAGAAGAGCGTGGTGGTTATTATGATGGCTCCGGTGCAATGCGTGATATGTTCCAAAACCACTTATTACAAGTTTTAGCCATGGTAGCAATGGAACCGCCCGCAATCATTAATGCGAACTCAATGCGTGATGAAGTGGCCAAAGTTATGCACTCTTTACGTCCATTAACGCAAGATGACGTTGAGCACAACTTAGTGCTTGGTCAATACACCGCAGCCGAAATTGATGGCAAAGAAGTCAAAGGCTATTTACAAGAAAAAGGCGTTCCAGCTAATTCTCGCACTGAAACCTTTATGGCATTACGTTGCGAAATCGAAAACTGGCGTTGGGCGGGCGTACCTTTCTATGTGCGTACAGGGAAACGCTTACCGGCACGTGTGACGGAAATTGTAATTCATTTTAAAACTACTCCGCACCCTGTATTCAGCCAAAATGCACCAGAAAATAAATTGATCATTCGTATTCAGCCTGATGAAGCCATTTCAATGCGTTTGGCTTGAAAAAACCAGGTGCAGGCTTTGAAGCAAAAGAAGTATCAATGGATTTCCGTTATGCCGATTTAGCCGATGAGCAAGTGCTAACAGCTTATGAACGCTTATTGCTTGATGCGATGAAAGGCGATGCGACACTCTTTGCGCGTACTGACGCGGTACACGCCGCATGGAAATTCGTTCAACCGATTTTAGACTACAAAGAAACGGGCGGCCGAGTTCATGAATATGAAGCCGGCACTTGGGGACCAGTTGCTGCTGAAAAACTCATTGCAAAAAGCGGTCGCGTATGGCGTAAACCAAGCGGTAAAATGAAGAAAAAGGTTTAGTCATCAATATCTCGCCTTCTTCAATGAATAGAAGAAGGCTTATCACCGAATAGAGAGAAACAAACATGAACACCATTACCTTCCCAACGGCTCAGCATGCTGTTGAAAAGATTGCTCAAGAATTTGTGATTTATAGCCAATTAAATCACCCTGTGCATATTTCTCTTTCTGGCGGTTCAACGCCTAAGCTGTTATTCAAAACTTTAGCCAAAGCGCCTTATACCGAACAAATAAACTGGAAGAATCTGCATTTTTGGTGGGGTGATGATCGCATGGTTCCACCAACAGATTCAGAAAGCAACTACGGTGAAGTACAAAAACTCTTATTCGATCATATTCAAATTCCTGCAGAAAATATCCACCGAATTCGTGGCGAAAATGAACCGCACTTTGAATTAAAACGCTTTGAAGAAGAATTAAGTGCGGTCATTTCAAACGGTGTTTTTGATTGGATCATTTTAGGTATGGGGACTGACGGTCATACGGCTTCTCTCTTCCCACATCAAACTAATTTTGATGATGAAAACCTTGCTGTCATTGCAAAACACCCTGAAAGTGGTCAAATTCGCATTTCTAAAACAGCCAAACTCATTGAACAAGCCAAACGCATTACCTACTTAGTCACTGGCGAAAGCAAAGCGGACATTCTAAAAGAAATCCAAACCACGCCAGCAGAAAATCTTCCTTATCCCGCAGCAAAAATTAAAGCAAAAAATGGGGTGACAGAATGGTATTTGGATAAAGCGGCGGCGGCATTATTGTAATACGCCTACCCAAAGGAACTTCAAGATGAAAAAAATATTGTTATTAGCTTTATTACCCGTAACCGCAATGGCTGCCTCAATCAAAGGTATTGGAGAAATCTACCAAGATTGGGATTTAATCTGTGATAACACGGGTACTTGTCGCATGGCGGGTTATCAAGAGAATAGAGATGATCCAGTGTCCATTTTATTTACTCGAGAAGCAGGCCCAAATACACCTGTGGAAGGGGAACTGACTATTTTACCATTCGGTGAAAATGACCGTGATATTCAAGTGGGTCAAGATGTTGAAATTTGGCTAAACGACAAATCATTAGGCACTATCAAGCATATTTCTGATAGCAATCCAGATAAACTCACTGAAGAACAAACCAAGGCAATACTTAGCGGATTGACAAAAGAAAGCGAAATTCGTCTTACCTATGGTAAAACCACGCTCAGAGTGTCTGACAGAGGTGCCGCAGCTGTAATGCTAAGAATGGATGAATTCCAACAGCGGTTAAACACACCTTCGGCTCTCATTCGTCGAGGCCAAGAAAAACATGCGGTATTAGCGCCACAGACTGCACCCCAAATTGAGGTAGCAAGTGTAAATAACCGCAAAAAAATAGAATTAAAACGCGGCGAAAAACAATACGATAACGTGCTAGCATTATTACGTAAAGCTTACAACGGTTGCAAGGATGAAGATGAAGTAAGCCAAGATATAACGCTTTATCCCTTAACACAAAATAAGGTATTAGCCGAGGTACTTTGTGTCAGAGGTGCTTATCAACGTACCAATTACTATGCAGTACTTGATGACAAATTGAGTAAAGTAGAACAAATCTTGGCGGGGCTGTACAACGAAGCAGGCTATGATGAAAAACAAGGTTATGCATTTGTAAGAGGCACTTACAAAGGACGCGGATTAGGTGATTGCTTGGGGGGACAAGATGCCGTATGGAATGGCGAAATCTTTATCCGCACCTCAAAATGGACGACTGGATCTTGTAAAGGTTTTGGCGGTGGTGCATGGCAGTTGCCGATTTTTGTTAGTAACGTTATCGTAAAATAAAAACTCACGATTACTATAAGCGATTAGATTTTTACGAATTTTTTTGAGAATATTCTTTTAGGAATTTATAAAATGAAAAAGTTATTCTTCTCTTGCTATTACCACTCACCGCAATGGCAACGCCAATTAAAGGTTTTTTTGAAAACTATCAAGATTGGGACTTAGTCTGTGATAATTTAGGGACTTGTCGCATGGCAGGGTATCAAGAAGATGAAGGTTTTGATAACCGAGTTTCACTTTTTATTCACCAGACAAGCGGGCGAGGATGCTCCTATTAATGCAGAATTAATTTTCTTGGATTATGATGAAAATGATAAACCGATAAAACTAGATGACAAAAATCCAAATTATCTTAAATGGTAAATCGCTTGGAACCATACAAAATTTAAAAATAGTTCGTCTAAAATTAAATGCAAAACAAACTACCGAATTATTAACCGCATTAAAAGATCATGCCGATATTCAATTCATTTCTGGCCAGTTTAAAAAGGTACATTTCAGACAAAGGCGCAACAGCTGCAATGCTTAAAATGGATGAATTCCAACAACGATTAAATACACCTTCAGCACTCGTTCGTCAAGGTCAAGAGAAACGTGCTGTATTAGCCCCACAAGCTGCCCCTAAAATTGATGCAGTAAAAATCAACAATCGAAAAATGGTTGATCTACAACGAGGAGAAAAAAATTTTGATAATGTATTAACGTTATTACGTCAAAGTAACGGTACTAATGAAAATGCTGATAATTATTGTAGTGCACTTCACCAAGATGAAGGTTGGAGTGGACTTATCACTCAATATCCATTAACAAAAGGCAAAGTTCTAGCCGAAACTATTTGCATTATGGCTGCCTATCAACACTATAACTACTATGCAGTAATGGATGAAAAACTCAGTAAAGTAGAACAAGTACTGGCAAGTCAATATAACGATGTTATGTATGATGATAAAAAACACATCTTAACTGTAATAGGCTCATTTAAGTCACGGGGTATTGGTGATTGTTGGCATGGGAAAGAAGCTGTCTGGAATGGAAAAATATTTATCCGCACTTCAGAATGGACAACTGGCTCTTGTAAAGGTTTTACTGGTGGTGCATGGCAATTGCCTATTTTTGTGAGCGAAATTAACGTCAAATAGAAATTTATGCTTATAGAGTATGAAAAATAACATTTCACGCATGCAAATATTCCATCTTCAGCATAGGAAACTTAATATGATTGACTATAAAACAAACTATCCTATTTCAGTTAAACAATTTATTGAATTGTTAAATAAAACAACGCTCGGGGCACGCCGTCCGTTAGAGGATGAAAAACGCGTCACAGCAATGTTGTACCATGCGGATTTATTAGTGACCGCTTGGGATGGTGAACGATTAGTGGGTGTGGCACGTTCCGTGACGGATTTTGCCTACTGCTGTTATTTATCTGATTTAGCGGTTGATGAACAATATCAAAAACAAGGTATCGGCTTGCAGTTAATTGAACACACTAAACAAGCCTTACATCCACAAGCCAAAATTGTGCTTTTATCTGCTCCACAAGCTGTGGATTACTATCCGCATATTGGATTTACTCAGCATATGAGTGCATGGACGAAGAGTTAATTTATTAGAATGATATGGTGACAAAAATGAAAAAACTGTTTGTACTACTTACTTCAACTTTGTTATTTGCTTGTTCATCTGGTCCATCTTTAGATCAGTTAGCGGCACAAATGCCAAAAGATAATCGCTCAGTAATGCTTCAAGTTCCAGAAACAGGAAACCCAGTTTTAAATGGAATGCTTGTAGCAACGATTAAAACCGCAGGTGGTACTTCAGGAAAACGACTCGTATCTCTTCTAGCTACAGATAATTTACACATTGGAATTGCAGGGAACAGTCAATCTGTGAATAAAGCAGTTGCTATGTATGGACTAAATAATGCAGAAAAGGTCGGTAAGGATGTATCTTTATACCTTGTTGGAGATAGTCAAAGTGATAAAGCAGATCTAGAAAAAGCCGCAAAAAGCGAAAAATGTAGAAATGCATTACATTATGCAAAAAAATAAGATATAGATACATTAGATGCGGAGTGACTTTAATGTTGAATTTAGATAATAAAAAATTTGTTGCTGTTGAAAACACCGCAAATGGTGAGGTGAGTAGCCAAACAGAATTTCATTACCATCAACAAGGTAAAATGATTTGGGCCGAATATGGTGGCGGTGAAATTTTTAAAAAGGCTTTTTAATTGGGAAATGGGTTGACGATACTCAAATTGAATTTACGTATCAACATTTAAATCAATCTCTAGAAAATCGTTTGGGGCGTTGCTATACAACATTTTCTTTAGAAGAAAGTAAACTCATCGGTCATGAAAAATGGCAGTGGCTAGATACGTTAGAGCAAGGTAGCTCTTTAATTAGAGAAATTTAAAAGAAGTTTTGCTATAGGATATCTGAAACAAGCTTCTTATACCCTTAGATAGCGCGCGTCTCCTGACGCGTGCTGATAACTTACTAAATTTGTAAGGCACGCGTCGGGAGACGCGCGCCAGCGTAAATAAAAAAATAATTGAAAAAAATGACCGCACTTTTGCGTAGCAAGAAGATAGATTTCTGATAGTGTGCGCTTCATAGCCTGTGCTTGTAGATAAAGGCACACGTTGGGAAACGTGCACCATCATAGGAAGGTGATATGAAAATATTAGGTATTATCGGTGGAATGAGCCCGGAAAGTACGGCAACTTATTACACTGAGATCAATCGTTTAGTGAATCAGAAAAAAGGCGGGAATATTTCTGCGCCTATTGTCATGGTGAGTGTGGAATTTGAAGAAATTGTGCAATGCCAGAAACAAAGTGAATGGCAACGAGCCGGAGAGATTCTCGCTGAAGCAGGAAAAAAATTAGAGATGATTGGTGCAGAGGGTATTGTGCTTGCCACCAATACCATGCATAAAGTTGCACCACAAATTGAACAAGCTATTTCAATTCCGTTTTTGCATATTTTAGATGCTACGGCAGATGCTATTAAATCGCGAGGCTTAAATAAAGTGGCTTTGCTCGGTACAAAATTTACTATGAGCGATAATTTTTATCGCGACGGTTTACAGCAGAGAGGCATTATGCCGATTGTGCCAATTGATGAAACTCAAAACGAAATCCATCGAATTATTTTTGATGAGCTTTGTGTGGGTAAATTTTTACCGACATCAAAAGCATTTTATTTAAAAATCATTGATAAATTGAAAAATCAGGGGGCAGAAGGCGTAATTTTAGGGTGTACGGAAATCGGATTGTTGGTTAATCAAAGCGACTCGCCATTGCCGTTTTTCGACACGGCTAAATTGCATTCTCAAATGGCGGCGGATTTTGTGTTAGGAAAAAACGTTTGAAAAAACGACCGCACTTTTGGGATTTTTGATAGCGCACGCTTCATAGCGTGTGCTTGTAGATAAAGGCACACGTTAGGAAACGTGCGCTATGTGAGGGAATAACAATGAAACCTATTTTATATTTTGCCCCTTGGTGCCCCGACACCGAACCGTTTGTCGAGGAATTAAAAGCGTTACATGTTGAATATGATGCCTTGGATATGGCCGGCGACCGTTTAAATTTCAAAGCCTTTCTAAAACTGCGTGATAACCATCCGGCTTTCGATGATGCCAAGAGAAACGGCTATATCGGCATCCCGGCACTGGTACTTGAAAACGGCGATGTGATTTTAGATAAAGCACAATTAAAAAGCGATTTTTGGTTAATTAATGTCGGCGGTTTTGCCAATCCGTCGAGAAAACTAAAAACGGTTAGAAAAATGACCGCACTTTTGGGGGATTAGATAGCGCGCGTCTCCTGACGCGCGCTAGTTACTCGCTGTATGGGCATGCGTCGGGAGACGCCTCCATCGTGAGGTTAGGATTTAATTTATTCATTTAATAATTTGAGTTCATATTTAATGACTAAACTTGAGAAAGATTTCGAATTTCTAAAAAGGATTTTTTTAAAAAAATTCTTTGATAGAAATGAAATAAAAAGTAAGTTGAATCAATTTGATGAATTAAGCATTACAGGTTGGGAGATTTGGTTACAAGTTGAATTAATGATTTATCTTAATTCATTACCTGATGAGGTATCGGAGTTTTTCAAGAGAAATACGATATGACTTAGATAAAAAGAAAAAAATAAATTAAGAGATTGTTGTGCTATTGATTTACTCATTAGACAGAAAAAAAGGCGCATAGTCCAATTCCTATTGAGATAAAACAACATCGCAGTGCTTCAGAATGTATAAGACGAATGCTTTCTGATATTGAAAAATATGATCAGATTAGAGAAAGCAATCGTCCAACAGATAGATTTTTTTATGGTGTTTAGGTATTCATAGTAAAGTCGAAGATGAAACGATAAGAAAATATCTTAGAGATTTTTGATTCAAAAATTTGTTTTTACTTACCCAATACCTAAAAACAGAGTTTATGATTACATTATTTTAATATTCAAATCGGTGCCATAAGTTGCACCCTACAAACAGGAGAAAAACAATGTCAGTAAAAGGCGACATCGGTGTTATCGGCTTAGCCGTAATGGGGCAAAACCTCATTTTAAATATGAACGACCACGGGTTTAAAGTGGTGGCGTATAACCGTACCACATCCAAAAGTGGATGAGTTTTTACAAGGTGCGGCAAAAGGCACAAACATTATCGGCGCATACTCTTTAGAAGATTTAGCCGCTAAATTAGAAAAACCGCGCAAAGTGATGTTAATGGTGCGTGCGGGTGAGGTGGTGGATCAATTCATTGATGCATTACTACCGCACTTAGAAGAAGGCGACATCATTATTGATGGCGGTAACTCAAACTATCCGGACACCAACCGTCGTGTTAAAGCATTGGCTGAAAAAGGCATTCGCTTTATCGGTTCGGGTGTTTCGGGCGGTGAAGAAGGTGCTCGTCACGGACCATCTATCATGCCGGGAGGTAACCACGAAGCATGGCCATATGTTAAACCAATCTTCCAAGCAATCTCTGCTAAAACCGAACAAGGCGAACCTTGCTGTGACTGGGTTGGCGGTGAAGGCGCTGGCCACTTTGTGAAAATGGTTCACAATGGTATCGAATATGGCGATATGCAATTAATCTGTGAAGCTTACCAATTCTTAAAAGAAGGTTTAGGCTTAAGCTATGAAGAAATGCAAGCTATCTTCGCAGAATGGAAAAAAACTGAACTAGATAGCTATTTAATCGATATCACCACCGATATTCTTGGTTATAAAGATGCCGATGGTGAGCCATTAGTTGAAAAAATCTTAGATACAGCAGGTCAAAAAGGGACAGGTAAATGGACGGGTATCAATGCATTAGATTTCGGTATTCCATTAACCTTAATCACTGAATCTGTCTTTGCTCGTTGCGTCTCTTCATTTAAAGATCAACGTGTTGCCGCTAATCAATTATTTGGCAAAACAATTCAACCGGTTGAAGGTGACAAAAAAGTGTGGATTGAAGCAGTACGTAAAGCCTTATTAGCATCAAAAATCATTTCTTACGCACAAGGCTTTATGCTGATTCGTGAAGCCTCTGAACAATTTGGCTGGAACATCAACTACGGCGCAACAGCGTTGTTATGGCGTGAAGGTTGTATTATCCGTAGCCGTTTCTTAGGTAACATTCGTGATGCATATGAAGCGAACCCAGATTTAATCTTCTTAGGTTCAGATAGTTACTTCAAAGGCATTTTAGAAAACGCATTAAGTGACTGGCGTAAAGTGGTCGCAAAATCTATCGAAGTAGGCATTCCAATGCCTTGTATGGCATCAGCTATTACCTTCTTAGATGGTTACACGTCAGCCCGTTTACCAGCAAACTTATTGCAGGCACAACGTGACTACTTCGGCGCACATACTTATGAGCGTACCGACAAACCACGCGGTGAATTCTTCCACACCAACTGGACAGGTCATGGCGGTAACACTGCATCCACTACTTATGATGTGTAAGTAAAAAACTCGTGATAAACTCACCGCACTTTGTTCGCATAAAGTGCGGTTTATTTTTACCTTATTTTGGAGAAACCTATGTTATCTCAATCACGCTTAGATAAAATTTCAGAAATGGAAAACCTTCTCAATGAAGCGGAAAGTTTCTTAGTCGAAGCGGAACAATTACTTGAAAAATGGCAAGTCTTCTTACCCAAAATGAAAACCTTAGAACACTATTATTTTGATGGTGACTGGCGAGACGATTATCAAGCTTATGAGGACGGTAAGATCCCAGAGGATATGCCTTGTGGTGTATTAAGTGAAGATTTAGTGTTTAATGCGAGTACGGGACATCATAGTTTGGCAATTGAATATCTGAAAGTCGTTGCGAAAGTATTAGATCAAACGAAAGATTAATACATCTGGTTGTTTAAAAAATCATCGAAAAAGCATATTTCTGAACTTTCATTCATCTCTGTTTGTCTTACGGATTACTATCATGATAGATAGTTTTATATGTTAAACACGGAGAGATCCTATGAAATTAATTGGAAAATCACTTGTTATCGCGATGACTGTTATTTCCCTTGCAGCATGTGGGAATATGAGTCGCACTCAAAAAAATACAACAGCTGGCGCGGCTATTGGTGGCGCAGCAGGCTATATGATTGGCGGTAATGCCGCAACGACATTAGGCGGTGCCGCATTAGGTGGCTTAATCGGTAGCCAAGTTCATAAATAGTCAAAAAAATAACCGCACTTAATGAGTGCGGCTATTTTTTTATTGTTTCTCTGTTGCTTTTTCTGCGCTTGGTTTACGGCGTTTACCAATGTTTTTCGTATCTTTATGACGAAGTTTGGTTTTCTTCTTCACCTCTGACTTTTTCTTTTCTTCACGCTTTTCTTTAATTCGTGCTTTTTGTTTTTTAGACATAGATTTTACTTCCCCATCTTTTGGTGGTTTGGTACGAGGTTCTAAGCCTTCTAAAATACGAGCTTTCAAAAGCTCTTCCGTGTAGCGTTTAATTTTACCGAGCAATTTGTAATCATGTGCTTCAACAAAAGAAACAGCCGTGCCTTTTTTTCCTGCACGAGCGGTACGACCAATACGATGCAAATATGTATCTGCACTGTAAGGTAAATCGAAGTTCATGACATGCGTCACATCATCAATATCAATCCCGCGAGCAGCCACATCAGTAGCCACTAACACCGTAACAACACCTGATTTCAATTTATCAATAGCGTTATTACGTTGCGTTTGTGCCATATCGCCTTCTAGATAAGTAGAGCGAATGCCACGTTTACGCAAAGTGTCAGAAAGTTCTCGTACATCTTCGCGACGACGAACAAATACAATACCACGGCTCACTTTCTCAGTTTCGATAAAACGTGCAAGTAACTTAATTTTATGTTCATTGCTATCGGCGTGATAATACCACTGGTTGATTTTTTTACGCTCACGACGGCTTGGCTCGGCATCAATTTTTACCGGATCATTTAATAAACGTTCTGCAAAATCAACTAATAACTCCCCTTCTAATGTGGCAGAGAAAAGAAGAGTTTGTTTACGCCAACGTGTTTCAGCGGCAATTTTCTCTGCATCTTGGCCAAAGCCCATTTGCAACATGCGATCTGCTTCATCAAAAATCAGCATTTCTACCGCACGACAATCAAAGTTCTCTTCTTTGATGTATTGCAATAAACGCCCCGGTGTTGCCACCACGATATCCTGATTTGAATTAAATACTTCCCCATGATTTTGATAAGCCACGCCGCCGGTAATGGTAGCTATCTTCAAATGCGTGAATTGCGCCAACTCTTCCGCTTGCTCTGCAACCTGCATTGCCAACTCACGGGTTGGCGTTAAAATTAAAATGCGAGGCGCGCCTGGCTTACGACGCGGATAATCCAATAAATGCTGAATCGCAGGCAATAAAAATGCGGCTGTTTTCCCTGTACCTGTTGGTGCAGAACCGAGCACATCTCGCTCTTCCATGGCAGCGGGGATCGCTTCTAATTGAATTGCAGTTGGACGGGTGTAGCCTTTCTTTTCTAAGGCTTTTAATAATTCGGGGGAAAGATCGAATTCTTCAAATGGGGATAAATTCATTATTTTGCGTTAATTTGTTAAAATTGTGGCTGATTATACCTGAAAGTGCGGTCATTTTCCGCAAGATTTTATGAGCAGCTTTACCTTCAAACAATTCCATATTAATCAACAACATTGTGCAATGAAAGTCGGCACAGATGGCATTTTACTTGGGTGCTTGGGCGGATGTGTCTGATTGTCAGCGTATTCTTGATATGGGGACTGGCACAGGCTTGGTTGCATTAATGCTCGCCCAACGAAGTCATGAGTATTGTCAAATTGAAGCCGTTGAACTTGATCCCCTTGCAGCACAACAAGCGCAAGAAAACTTTAAGGCCTCACCATGGCACAATCGTCTTCATTTAACACACCAAGATGTGCAAACTTATTGCCAAAAAACAGCACATCAATATGATTTAATTGTGGCGAATCCGCCTTATTTTACGCAAGGTGTGGAATGTAAAAATGATGAGCGTGCACTTGCCCGTTATGTTCAACAAAGTCATTTAGATTGGCTAAATTGGGCGGCAAGTTGTTTATCCGAAAAAGGAAAAATCAGTTTTGTCTTGCCTTATGAGGCGGGAAAAACATTGATAAATTCAACCGCACTTTATTGCATCAAGCAGACGGATGTCATTACAAAAATAGGAAAAGATCCACAGCGGATGTTGCTCACGTTTAGCCGAGAGAATTTGCCACAGGTAAAAGATAGCTTGGTGATTTATGATGAAAACAATCAGTACACCGAAGCATTTATTGCGTTAACGAAGGCATTCTATTTGAAAATGTAAGGGCATATTACTATGCCCTTTTTTATTGATGTGATTAGTGGCTTTCCGCTTTGACGAGTTTCGTCCAGTTGTAATAACCATATAATGAGTTAAGTAAGTAAGCACTATACATTAAGTACATCGCTGGCTGCTCTGCCCAAAGTAAAATGGAAAGCACATTTAAGACAATCCACAATAACCATTGCTCACGATAACGCAAAATCATCAATAATTGCGCCGCTACAGTGATAATTGTGGTTAAACCATCTAATCCTGTAGAACTCCCACCCGCTGCTTTTAAAGCCTGCACAAAGCAGAATGTACCAATCCCAACACTCACGAGTAACATTGCCCAACCTTTTGGCGTCAAGGCTTTTGCAATTACACTTTCACCACCATTATCATTTTGCATGTGTTGTTTCCACATAAAATAGCCGATAAATTGTGATGGGATATACACATAGAGCACCGTATTCATTTCACCAAGGAAATTGTTTCCCCAGGCAACATAAAAATAGGTGTAAGCAAAAATAAGCCCAAAGAAATAATTGCTAATTTTTCCTTTACTCACCAATACCACACAGAGAATACCTGCAATACCCGAAATCATGCCTAATGGGCTATCTGGTGCAAGAACATAAGCAATAATTTGCGCAGCAAGGAAAATAACTACCCATGCCACTTCAAAAGGCTTCCAACCGGATAAAAATTCTTCTTTAAGTCGTTCTGTCCAATTCATGGAACACTCCTGTTTTATGAAAAAGTATGCCATTTTTACACCGCACTTTTTTAAAGTAAAGCTTAGGTGATATTTAATTTAATTATTGTGAGAAAAATCACACTTTACTTTTCATGCTTTTACTCGTCTTCACCTTGCATTCCCTTATAATCAGACTACAATATCGGCCCATTTTAAGAGATTCATTAAGAGGAAGATAATGTCATTTGCAATCGGTCAACGTTGGATTAGCGAAACAGAAAATAGCCTCGGATTAGGGATGATTACCGCCTTAGAATTTCCGTTCTGTAACCCTTCACTTTCCTGCCTCGGATGAAACCCGAATTTATGCGGTGGCACAAGCGCCATTAACCCGAATTGCATTAAATAAAGGAGAACAACTTCATCACCAAGCTGGTTGGCAAGGTAAAGTCCTCGATATTCAAGAAATGAATGGTCTCTTATTTTATTTAGTCAAAAATATGCAAGGCGAAGAGATTATCGTCAATGAAAAAGAACTTTCTCCGATTATCTCCTTTAGCCAAGCGAAAGATCGCCTCTTTTCATCGCAAATTGACCGCAGTGAACATTTTGCGTTGCGCTATCAAACCCTTCTGCATCAACAAGCTCAATTTCAATCGCCTTTGCGAGGCTTACGAGGTAATCGTGCGGGTTTAATTCCTCATCAGCTTCATATTGCGCAAGAGGTAGGAAATCGTATCAATCCTCGTGTGCTCTTAGCGGATGAAGTGGGGTTAGGTAAAACCATTGAAGCGGGGATGATTTTGCAAAACCAGCTTTTTGCTGAAAAAGTACAACGTGTGTTAATTATTGTACCGGAGACCTTGCAACATCAATGGCTTGTCGAAATGCTTCGTCGTTTTAATTTACATTTTTCATTATTTGATGAAGAACGTTGTGAAGATTTTGCCGAACAAGCCATTAATCCATTTAGCACGGAAAGCTTAATTATCTGTGCACTAGACTGGTTGAAAGCTCACCCTCATCGCGTACAACAAGCCATTGAAGCTGAATTTGACTGTTTAATTGTCGATGAAGCACATCATTTGGCTTGGTCTGAAAATGCGCCGAGTGCAGCTTATTTATTGGTGGAACAATTAGCAAACGCTATTCCATCTGTTTTATTACTTACCGCAACGCCTGAACAACTGGGCTTGGAAAGCCATTTTGCACGTTTACGCTTACTTGATCCTGAACGTTTTTATGATTACCAAGCGTTCTTGAAGGAACAAGAAAACTATCAGCCTGTTGCGGATGCAGTGCAATCATTGCTTTCAGAGAAGCCGCTAAGTGCGGTCGAAAAAAATCATATTTCTGATTTACTTCATGAGCAGGATGTCGAACCATTATTTAAAGCCTTAGACTGTCACAATGACGACGAAAAGCAAGCGGCACGACAAGAACTCATTCAAAATCTCATCGATCGACATGGCACAAGCCGTATTTTATTTCGTAACACACGCCAAGGTGTAAAAGGTTTTCCACATCGGGTTTATCACCAAGTAACAATTGATGCAGCTGAAGTAGACGAAAAAATTCATTGGTTAATTGATTTTCTAAAATCACACCGAAATGAAAAAATCTTAGTCATTTGTAAAACAGCACAAACGGCAATTCAACTTGAGCAAATTTTACGAGAAAAAGAAGCCATTCGCAGTGCCGTTTTCCATGAGAGAATGTCGATTATTGAACGAGATCGCGCGGCGGCTTATTTTGCAGATACTGATAATGGCGCACAAGTTTTACTGAGTTCAAGCATTGGTTCTGAAGGCAGAAATTTCCAATTTGCTTGTCATCTCGTACTCTTCGATTTACCAGAAAATCCTGACTTACTTGAGCAATGTATTGGCCGTTTAGATCGCATCGGGCAAATGCGAGACGTACAAATTTATGTACCCTGCCTATCAGGTTCTGCACAGCAAGATTTAGCACGTTGGTATCATGAAGGATTAAATGCTTTTGAACAAACTTGCCCTATTGGTATGGCATTGTTTGAACAATATGAAACTTTATTAAAAGTGCGGTCAGAAAATAAAGCAGATTTTGAGCAACTCATTCTCCAAACGCAAAAACAAGCAAAAGCATTGCGTTTAGCCTTGGAAAAAGGTCGTGATCGTTTGTTAGAATTAAATTCTAATGGTGGTGAAAAAGCACAACGACTTGCGGCAGAAATTGCTCAAACAGATAATTCGCCACAATTAGTCGATTTTGTACTGAATTTATTTGATATTATTGGCCTAGAACAAGATGATTTAGGTGAAAACAGCATTGTTATCACACCAACGGGCACCATGCTTGTTCCTGATTTCCCAGGACTAAAAGAAGAAGGTGTCACAGTAACCTTTGACCGACAACTTGCCCTTGCTCGTGAGGAATTAGAATTTCTTACCTGGGATCATCCAATGATACGTCAAGGCATTGATTTAATCGCTTCTAGTGACATTGGCAAAGCGTCGATGGCATTATTAGTTAATAAACAGCTACCTGCAGGCACTCTTTTGGTTGAATTGATTTATGTGATTGAAAGCCAATCACCAAAAGGTTTGCAACTAAATCGTTTTCTTCCGCCTACACCTGTTCGATTATTACTGGATAGCAAAGGAAACAATCTTGCCGAACAAGTCAATTTAATACGTTGCAAAATAAACTTAAGCCGCTAAGCAAAGACATTGCGAATAAAATGGTCAAAATGGCTCGTCCAAATATTGAGCAATTAATAAAAATAGGCGATCAAAAAATGACTGAAATCGCACAAGCTAAAATTCAAGAAGCCAGTAGATTGGCAGATCAAACATTGAGCGCTGAGCTCAATAGACTTATAGCCTTGAAAGCAGTAAATAAAAATATTCGCCAAGCGGAAATTAATGTATTAGAAAAACAACGTGTGCTTTCTCTGGAAGAGTTAAGTAAAGCAAGCTGGCGGTTAGATAGCCTTCGGGTAATAATGACAAACAAGGAATAATATGGCACTTATTGAATACCATCCCCCTTTAGAACCGTATTTAGATATTATCTACCAAGATAATCATATCTGCGTGGTAAATAAACCAAGCGGTTTACTTTCAGTTCCTGGCAATCAACCTGAATACTATGACAGTGCTATGAGCCGGGTGAAAGAGAAATTTGGATTTTGTGAACCCGCACACCGTTTAGATATGGCCACTAGTGGGATTATTCTGTTTGCATTGAGTAAAGCAGCAGATAAAGAGTTAAAACGTCAATTCCGTGAACGTGAGCCCAAAAAATATTATCAAGCATTAGTGTGGGGACACTTAGAACAAGATAGTGGGGAAATTAATCTTCCTATGATTTGTGATTGGGAAAATCGCCCGCGTCAACGCATTGATTTTGTATTTGGTAAAAGAGCGGTCACGTTTTATGAAGTTCTAGAAAGATTACCGACTAACTGCACTCGAGTAAAACTGACACCAATCACAGGACGTTCACATCAACTACGTTTACATACACTCGCACTAGGACATCCTATTTTAGGTGACAAATTTTATTCTCACCCACAAGCTAAAGCGATGTCACCTCGCCTATGCTTACATGCAGAAGAACTTACGATTACGCACCCCATCACAGGTGAAAAAATGACATTCAGAGCTGAAGCTGAATTCTAGAAATGAAATATAAAAAAGGCTCACTAATGTGAGCCTTTTTATTTTATAACAAATTATTATTCCGCTGCTGCTTCAGCAACTTCTGGACGATCAACTAACTCAATGTATGCCATTGGAGCGTTGTCACTGCACGGAAACCACATTTTAAGATACGGGTGTAACCACCTGCACGTTGAGCAAAACGTGGACCTAATTCATTGAATAATTTCGCAACAGTTTCAATGTTACGAGTACGAGCGAATGCTAAACGACGGTTTGCAACGCTATCTTCTTTTGCTAATGTAATTAACGGTTCAACTACACGACGTAATTCTTTAGCTTTTGGTAAAGTAGTCTTGATGATTTCATGACTAACTAAAGCACTTGCTAAGTTACGGAACATCGCTTGGCGATGGCTGCTATTACGGTTTAGTTGACGACCACTCTTACGATGGCGCATGATCTTATCCTTCTCAGAAAAATCTTAACCTATGACCAAACTAGTCTTCAGCAATACTTGCTGGTGGCCAATTCTCAAGGCGCATACCAAGTGACAAGCCACGTGAAGCGAGAACGTCTTTAATTTCAGTAAGAGATTTCTTACCAAGATTAGGCGTTTTTAATAACTCAACTTCTGTACGTTGTACTAAGTCACCGATATAGTGAATTGTTTCTGCTTTCAAACAGTTAGCAGAACGAACTGTCAACTCTAAGTCATCAACAGGACGTAATAAAATCGGATCGAATTCCGGTTTTTCTTCCTTGACTTCAGGTTGACGAACATCACGCAAATCAACGAATGCATCGAGTTGCTCTGCTAAAATTGTTGCTGCACGACGAATTGCTTCTTCCGGATCAATAGTCCCGTTAGTTTCTAACTCGATAACTAGTTTATCTAAGTCAGTACGTTGTTCAACACGTGCTGCTTCAACATTGTAAGCAATACGGTCAACCGGGCTATAACAAGCGTCTACTAATAAACGACCGATTGGACGATCTTCATTTTGTGAATGAGTACGAGCAGATGCCGGTACATAACCTCTACCACGTTGAACACGAATACGCATATTGATAGATGCGTTTTCGTCTGTTAAGTGACAGATTACATGTGATGGATTAACAATCTCAACATCACCATCGTGGGTGATATCTGCTGCAACAACAGGGCCAATTCCAGATTTATTTAATGTCAGAATAACATCATCTTTATTCTGTACTTTAACCGCTAGACCTTTAAGGTTTAAAAGAACTTCAAGAATATCTTCCTGAACACCTTCTTTACTACTATATTCGTGCAGTACGCCATCAATTTCTACTTCAGTTACAGCACAACCTGGCATTGAAGACAGAAGGATACGACGTAATGCATTCCCTAGAGTATGACCAAAGCCACGCTCTAACGGTTCTAAGATCACCTTAGCATGAGTAGAGCTAATTTGCTCGATATCTACTAAGCGTGGCTTTAAAAATTCTGTAACAGAACCCTGCATTTTATCCTCTCTTTGCTTTTAAGCTTAACTATTATTTAGAGTAAAGCTCAACGATCAGATGTTCGTTAATGTCTGCTGATAAATCAGAACGTTCAGGAACACGTTTGAACACACCTTCCATTTTTGCAGAATCAACTTCTAACCAAGTTGGTTTTTCTCTTTGTTCTGCTAATTCTAATGATGCTTTAATACGTGCTTGTTTTTTAGATTTCTCACGAACAGCAACAACATCATTTACAGAAACTTGGAAAGATGGGATATTTACAACACGACCATTTACGACAATCGCTTTGTGGCTCACTAATTGACGAGCTTCTGCGCGAGTTGCAGCAAATCCCATGCGATAAACAACGTTATCCAATCTACCTTCTAATAATACTAGTAAGTTTTCACCAGTATTACCTTTTAAACGGTTTGCTTCTTTATAGTAGTTACGGAATTGACGTTCTAAAATACCATAGATACGACGAACTTTTTGTTTTTCACGTAATTGACTACCATAGTCAGACAAACGCGGTTTACGAGCACCGTGTTGACCTGGTGCTGTATCAATTTTACATTTTGAATCAATCGCACGCACACCTGATTTAAGAAATAAATCAGTGCCTTCACGACGGCTGAGCTTGAGTTTAGGGCCCAAATATCTTGCCATTTTCTTTCTCCAACTATCCTATTACGCCATTAAACACGACGTTTTTTCGGTGGACGACAACCGTTATGAGGAATCGGAGTCACATCAGTGATGTTCGTGATACGGAAACCCGCTGCATTTAATGCACGGATTGTTGATTCACGACCCGGACCCGGACCTTTAACCATAACTTCCAAGTTCTTTAAGCCGAATTCTTTAACGATTTCAGCACAACGTTCTGCAGCAACTTGTGCAGCGAACGGGGTAGATTTACGAGAACCACGGAAACCTGAACCACCTGCTGTAGCCCAAGCTAAAGCATTACCTTGACGGTCAGTAATGGTAACGATTGTGTTATTGAAAGATGCGTGAATGTGTGCTACGCCATCTACAACTTGTTTTTTTACACGTTTACGTGCACGAACTGGTGTTTTAGCCATTCTTTATTTACCCCGACTATTTTTTGATCGGCTTACGTGGACCCTTACGGGTACGCGCATTAGTTTTAGTACGTTGACCACGTACCGGTAAACTACGACGATGACGTAAACCACGGTAACAACCTAAGTCTAAAAGACGTTTGATGTTTAGTGTTACTTCACGACGTAAGTCACCTTCAACGGTAAATTTACCAACTTCGTCACGCAGTTTGTCAATCTGCTCTTCAGACAATTCGCTGATCTTAACATCTTCAGCAATACCCGCTGCAGCACAAATGCTTTTAGAACGAGTTTTACCGATACCGTAAATTGCAGTTAAAGCGATTACAGCGTGTTTGTGATCAGGAATGTTAATGCCTGCAATACGGGCCACTATGCACTCCTATTATTTTAACTAATTTGGTATTCTGATCTTGAAAAGCCCGTTTTCAGGATACTCAAACAGAATACCAAGGACATAAATGAGTTGAGTAGTATAACTACTCAACTGGTTCTTTGCAAGAAGAAATGTTAATTAACCTTGACGTTGTTTATGTTTAGGGTCGCTGCACAACACGCGAACAACACCTTCACGTTTAACAATTTTACAGTTACGACACATCTTCTTAACGGAAGCACGAACTTTCATTGCTTATCCTTTTTACTTAAATGAACAATTACTGTCCAAAACCTTTAAGGTTTGCTTTTTTTAACGCAGATTCATATTGAGACGACATTAAGTGACTCTGAACTTGCACGATAAAATCCATAATTACAACAACAACGATTAATAAGGAAGTACCACCGAAGTAGAATTTAACATCCCATGCTGATGTCATAATATAAGGGACTAAACATACGAACGTTACATAAAGACCGCCAATTAATGTTAAGCGAGTCATTACTTTATCAATGTAACGTGATGTTTGTTCACCTGGTCTAATTCCTGGGATAAATGCACCAGATTTTTTTAGATTATCTGCTGTATCACGTGGATTATATTGCATTGCAGTATAGAAGAAACTGAAGAAAATAATCGCTACCGCATAAACAAGAAGATATAAAGGTTGTCCAGGATTCAACAACATTGATAAGTCATTTAACCACTCAAACTTATCATTCTGACCAAACCATTGTGTCAATGTAGCTGGGAATAAAATAATGCTTGAAGCAAAAATTGCTGGCATTACGTTTGCCATATTAACTTTTAATGGTAAGTGAGTTGAATGACCACCTAAAATTTGACGTCCTTGTTGACGCTTAGCATATTCAACACGAATTCTACGTTGTCCACGTTCTACGAAGACAACAAAATAAGTTACTGCAAAAACAATAGCAGCGATTAGTAGAAGAACTAAAGGATGCATTTGTCCTTGACGAGCTTGCTCAACTGTTTCGATGATTGCATGCGGCAATCCTGCAACAATACCACCAAAAACAAGAATTGAGATACCGTTACCAATACCTCTTTCAGTAATTTGCTCACCTAACCACATTAAGAACATGGTTCCGGTTACAAGACTCACTACTGCAGTGAAGTAAAAAGTAAAACCGATATTTGGCACTAACTGTGGCAACATATTCGGTAAACCGGTAGAAATTGCGATAGCTTGGATAGTAGCAAAAACCACCGTTGCATAACGAGTATACTTGGTGATTTTTCTTTGTCCTGCTGCGCCTTCTTTTTTCAATTCTGCTAAAGCAGGCGAAACCGTCGCAAGCAATTGCATTACGATAGATGCTGAGATATACGGCATGATACCTAATGCTAAAATTGATGCTCGGCTCAATGCACCACCAGAGAACATGTTTAACATATCAATGATGGTGCCTTTTTGTTGTTCAACTAATTGAGCTAGCACGGCGGCATCAATACCAGGAAGCGGAATAAAAGAACCAATACGATAAACGATAAGTGCACCTAATACAAAAAGCAATCTGCTTTTTAGTTCACCAGTACCACTATTAGTACTTCTGCTTTGATAACCTGGTTGTTTAGCCATTTGCTAATTATTCCTCAACTGAACCGCCAGCAGCTTCGATTGCTGCTTTTGCACCTTTAGTTACACGTAAACCACGTACAGTAACTGCAGATTTCACTTCACCAGCTAAGATAACTTTAGCGAATTGAATATCTTTAGTTAAAATGTTTGCAGCTTTTAATGCTTCTAAAGTGACAACATTTCCTTCAACTTTTGTTAATTCGTTTAAACGAACTTCAGCAGTTACAGCTGATTTCATTGAAGTGAAACCAAATTTTGGTAAACGACGGTATAATGGCATTTGGCCACCCTCGAAACCACGACGAACACCGCCGCCAGTACGAGATTTCTGACCTTTATGACCACGACCACCAGTTTTTCCTAAACCTGAACCAATACCACGACCAAGGCGTTTTGCGCTGTGCTTAGCACCTTCAGCCGGAGATAGAGTATTTAAACGCATCTCTTACTCCTCCACTTTAACCATATATGAAACTTGGTTAATCATACCACGTACTGCCGGAGTATCGATTAACTCAACAGTATGGTGCATATGGCGAAGACCAAGACCACGCAAGGTAGCTTTGTGCTTCGGTAAACGAGCAATTGAGCTACGAACTTGAGTTACTTTAATAGTTTTAGCCATTATCAATTACCCCAAAATTTCATCAACGGTTTTGCCACGTTTAGCAGCAACCATTTCTGGTGATTTCATATTTGCTAATGCATCAATAGTTGCACGAACAACGTTGATTGGGTTGGTTGAACCATACGCTTTAGAAAGAACGTTACGTACACCAGCAACTTCTAACACTGAACGCATTGCACCACCGGCGATGATACCTGTACCTTCGCTAGCTGGTTGCATAAATACGCGAGAACCAGTGTGAACACCTTTAACTGGGTGTTGTAATGTACCTTCGTTTAAAGCGACATTAATCATATTGCGACGTGCTTTTTCCATCGCTTTTTGGATCGCTGCCGGAACTTCACGAGCTTTACCATAACCAAAACCTACGCGACCGTTACCATCGCCTACTACTGTTAAAGCAGTAAAGCTCATAATACGACCACCTTTTACAGTTTTTGATACACGGTTTACTGCGATTAGCTTCTCTTGCAGTTCACCAGCTTGTTTTTCGATGTTTGACATCTCAATTTACCTCATTAGAACTGTAGACCAGCTTCACGTGCAGCGTCCGCTAAAGTTTGGACACGACCATGATATTTAAAACCGGAACGGTCAAAAGCAACGTCTTTAACGCCTTTTGCTAATGCACGCTCAGCAACAAGTTTACCTACTACTGCTGCGGCATCTTTATTACCGGTATATTTAACTTGCTCACGAATTGCTTTTTCAACAGTTGAAGCAGCGGCAAGCACTTCTGAACCGTTTGGTGCAATAACTTGTGCGTAGATATGACGCGGAGTACGGTGAATAACTAGACGAGTTACACCTTGCTCTCTCATCATATGACGTGCACGAGCTGCACGACGGATACGAGCTGATTTCTTATCCATAGTGTTACCTTAATTATTTCTTCTTAGCCTCTTTCATACGTACTACTTCATCAGAGTAACGTACACCTTTACCTTTATAAGGCTCAGGACGGCGATAAGCACGAATATCTGCTGCAACTTGACCAATTAACTGCTTGTCTGCACCTTTTAAAACGATTTCCGTTTGTGAAGGGCATTCTGCAGTAATACCTGCTGGTAAAGTGTGCTCCACAGGGTGAGAGAAACCTAAACTTAATGCAACTGCGTTGCCTTTAATTTGAGCTCTGTAACCAACACCCACTAGTTGTAATTTCTTAGTGAAGCCTTCAGTAACACCGATAACCATTGCATTAACTAATGCACGAGCTGTACCCGATTGAGCATTCGCTTCAACAAAACCTTCACGTGGAGTGAAAGTAAATTGACCATTATCTTGTTTAACTTCAACTGAGTGATGAATTGTGCGAGATAACTCGCCATTTTTTCCTTTTACTGTTAATAGCTGACCGTCGAGTTTAACTTCAACGCCGGCAGGAATATTAACAGGTGCCTTTGCAACACGAGACATTTTCCTACCCCTCTATTAAGCTACGTAACAGATGATCTCACCGCCTAAGCCCGCTTGACGAGCTGCACGGTCAGTCATAACACCTTTAGATGTAGAAATTACAGCAACACCTAAACCACCCATAACTTTTGGTAATTCGTCTTTACGTTTGTAAATACGAAGACCAGGACGGCTTACGCGTTGGATGCTTTCTACAACCGGTTTGCCTTGGAAATATTTTAAAGTAATTTCCAATTCAGGTTTTGCACCTTCTAAAACTTTAACGCTTTCGATATAACCTTCAGCAGCTAATACGTTGGCAATTGCCACTTTTAGCTTGGAAGAAGGCATATTGATTGCAACTTTGTTCGCAGCTTGACCGTTACGAATACGGGTCAACATATCTGCGATTGGATCTTGCATACTCATTGTACTTTTTCTCCGATTCCAAAATAAAGTGGTATATTACCAGCTCGCTTTTCTAAGGCCAGGGATCTCGCCGCGCATAGCAGCTTCACGAACCTTAATACGGCTTAAACCAAACTTACGTAAAACGCCGTGAGGACGTCCAGTTTGGCGGCAACGGTTACGTTGACGACTAGGGCTAGAATCACGTGGTAAAGTTTGTAATTTTAACACTGCATTCCAACGATCTTCGTCAGAGGCATTGACATCAGAAATGATTTTCTTTAATTCAGCGCGTTTAGCGAAGAATTTTTCAGCCAATTTAACGCGTTTTACATCGCGTGCTTTCATTGATTGTTTTGCCATTATAACCTGCCTTATTTACGGAATGGGAAATTAAAGGCAGCAAGTAGTGCTTGACCTTCTTCATCATTCTTAGCAGTAGTTGTGATAGTGATATCTAAACCACGTACACGATCTACTTTATCGTAATCGATTTCAGGGGAAGATGATTTGTTCACGCACACCCATGCTGTAGTTACCACGACCATCAAATGATTTCGCGCTTAAACCGCGGAAGTCACGAATACGTGGAACAGCAATTGTAATTAAACGTTCAAAGAACTCCCACATACGCTCACCGCGTAGTGTTACTTTACAACCGATTGGATATCCCTGACGGATTTTAAAGCCAGCAACAGATTTACGAGCTTTAGTTACTAAAGGTTTTTGACCGCTAATTGCTGCTAAGTCCGCTACTGCGTTGTCTAGCAATTTCTTATCGGTCAATGCTTCACCCACACCCATATTCAGGGTAATCTTTTCGATTCGTGGGACTTGCATGACAGATTTGTAGCCGAATTTATTTTTTAACTCGTTTACTACTTGATCTCTGTAGTAATCATGCAGTTTCGCCATCGCATTACTCCAGTTTGTTAGATAATTTCATTGTTAGATTTGAAGAAACGTACTTTTTTGCCGTCTTCGAATCTAAAACCTACACGGTCAGCTTTGTTTGTTTTTGGATTGAAAATCGCAACGTTAGAAGCATCAATAGCCGCTTCTTTTTTCACTAAACCACCAGCTTGTCCTAAAGCAGGAACTGGTTTTTCATGTTTAGTGATGATGTTGATACCTTCAACAAACACTTTACCGTTTGGTAACACTTTAGTTACCTTGCCACGCTTGCCTTTGTCTTTACCGGCAAGTACGATTACTTCATCGTTTTGACGAATTTTTGCAGCCATTTCTCACTTCTCCTTACAGTACTTCTGGTGCCAAAGAAATGATCTTCATGAATTTCTCAGAACGAAGTTCACGAGTCACCGGTCCAAAAATACGAGTACCGATTGGTTGCTCTGTGTTATTGTTTAAAATTACACAAGCGTTACCATCGAAGCGAATGACTGATCCGTCTGGGCGACGAACACCCTTCTTGGTGCGCACAACAACTGCTTTTAATACATCACCTTTTTTAACTTTACCGCGTGGAATTGCTTCTTTCACAGTAACTTTGATGATATCACCAATAGCAGCATAACGACGGTGCGATCCACCTAGAACCTTGATACACATTACGCTGCGAGCACCAGAGTTATCGGCAACATCCAGCATAGTCTGTTCTTGGATCATATTTTATGCTCCGTTAAGTTAATAATACACCCTTGCGGGACGAACCTATCCATGCCTTATAAAGATATATGGCGGATAGGTGGCGGAGTTTACCAAAATCAAGCTAGAAACGCAATCAAAATTTTATGCTTAAATTAGCCTATTTAAAGTGCGGTCAAATTTTTATGACTTTTTAGCAAGTCTTGGAAAGAAAAAAGCCAACGGTATAACCATTGGCTTTTATTTTTTAACTTGTTAATTAAGCAATAACTGCTTTCTCAACAACACGAACTAAAGTCCAAGATTTGGTTTTAGAGAGAGGACGACATTCGCGAATCTCTACTACATCACCTAATTTGGCTTCGTTGTTCTCATCGTGTACGTGTAATTTAGTTGTACGACGGATAAATTTACCGTATAACGGGTGTTTTACCTTACGTTCAATAGCAACAACGAAAGATTTTTCCATTTTGTCGCTAACAACTTTACCTTGTACGCTACGAATTTTATCAGTCATTACTCACCCGCCTTCTCAGTTAAAATGGTTTTAACGCGTGCGATATCACGACGCACTTGTTTAGCCTGATGGGTTTGTTGAAGCTGACCGGTGGCTGTTTGCATACGCAATTTGAATTGTTCACCTAAAAGGTTCACTAACTCATTATTCAGCTCTTCAACACTTTTTGTACGTAAATCTTGAGCTTTCATTACATCACCGTCTTAGTTACGAAGGTGGTCTTGATTGGCAATTTAGCAGCTGCTAATGCAAATGCTTGTCTTGCGATCTCTTCTGACACACCATCCATTTCATAAAGTACTTTACCCGGTTGGATTAAGGCTACCCAGTACTCAACGTTACCTTTACCTTTACCCATACGGACTTCTAATGGTTTTTCAGTAATTGGTTTATCTGGGAAAACACGAATCCAGATTTTACCTTGACGTTTAACTGCACGTGTCATTGCACGACGAGCCGCTTCAATTTGACGAGCGGTTAAACGACCACGACCAACTGCTTTTAACCCGAATGTACCGAAGCTAACTTCAGTACCACCCGCGATACCACGGTTACGGCCTTTGTGAACTTTACGGAATTTTGTACGTTTTGGTTGCAACATTTAGCGTTTCTCCTTACTTACGACCTTTGCCACGCGGAGCCTTTTTAGGCTTGTCGGCAGGTTGTTGTTCTGATTGCGCAACTGCAGCCATTCCACCCAAAATTTCACCTTTGAAGATCCATACTTTAACGCCGATTACGCCGTATGTAGTATGAGCTTCTGCAGTGTTATAATCGATGTCCGCACGAAGAGTATGTAGAGGTACACGACCTTCACGATACCATTCAGAACGTGCGATTTCTGCACCACCTAAACGACCGCTAACTTCAACTTTGATACCTTTAGCACCTAAACGCATTGCGCTTTGTACCGCACGTTTCATAGCACGACGGAACATTACACGACGTTCTAATTGAGAAGCGATGCTGTCTGCAACTAATTTTGCATCTAATTCCGGTTTTTTCACTTCAGCAATGTTGATTTGAGCCGGAACGCCAGCGATTTGAGATACTGCGTTACGTAATTTTTCAACATCTTCACCTTTTTTACCGATAACGATACCAGGGCGAGCTGTGTGAATTGTTACACGAATACTTTTCGCTGGACGCTCAATAGTAATACGTGAAACCGAAGCGTTTGCTAATTCTTTAGTTTAAGAATTTGCGTACTTTGAAGTCACCGTCAAGATTGTCGGCGAAATCTTGTGTATTCGCGAACCAAGTAGAGTTCCAAGGTTTTACAATACCTAGGCGAATACCATTTGGATTTACTTTTTGACCCATTGCTATTCCTCTACTTATTAACGATCTGACACAACCACAGTGATGTGGCTAGTACGTTTTAAAATACGATCTGCACGACCTTTAGCACGTGGCATAACACGTTTCATGCTAGGACCTTCGTCAACGAAGATTTTAGCAACTTTAAGATCATCGATATCTGCACCATCATTATGCTCTGCGTTAGCAATAGCAGACTCTAATACTTTTTTCACTAAAGCCGCAGCTTTTTTGTTAGTAAAAGTTAAGATTTCTAATGCTTGCGCAACTTTTTTACCACGAATTAAATCGGCAACTAAGCGAGCTTTTTGGGCAGAAGTGCGAGCGTAACGATGTTTTGCGATAGTTTCCATCTATTTACCTCTTATTTCTTAGCTTTCTTATCTGCCGCGTGACCGCGGTATGTACGAGTCGGTGCAAATTCACCTAATTTATGGCCGATCATTTCATCAGATACATAAACAGGAACGTGCTGACGACCATTATGGACTGCGATGGTCAATCCGATCATTGAAGGAATGATCATTGAACGACGGGACCAAGTTTTGATTGGTTTTTTATCCCCGCTTTCCACCGCCTTCTCTACCTTCTTCAACAAGTGTAGGTCAAGGAAAGGACCTTTCTTGAGAGAACGTGGCATGGCTTATCCTCTTATTAATTTAAATTATTTGCCACGACGACGTACGATGAATTTATCAGTACGTTTGTTGTGACGAGTTTTCTTACCTTTAGTTTGAACGCCCCAAGGAGTTACTGGGTGTTTACCAAAGTTACGACCTTCACCACCACCGTGTGGGTGATCTACTGGGTTCATTGCAGTACCACGAACTGTAGGGCGAATGCCTCTCCAGCGGTTAGCACCAGCTTTACCCAATACGCGAAGCATATGTTCTGAGTTACCAACTTCACCGATTGTAGCAACACATTCAGCTAATACTTTACGCATTTCGCCTGAACGTAAACGTAAAGTTACGTAGTTGCCTTCACGAGCGATGATTTGTACATAAGCACCAGCAGAACGAGCGATTTGACCGCCTTTACCTGGTTTTAATTCAACGTTATGTACTGTTGAACCAACTGGGATATTACGCATTGGTAATGAGTTACCCACTTTAATTGGTGAGTTAACGCCAGATTGGATTTGATCGCCAACTGACAAACCTTTAGGTGCTAAGATATAACGGCGTTCACCATCTTTATAAAGCACTAAAGCAATGTTAGCTGAACGGTTTGGATCATATTCTAAACGTTCAACAACCGCTGGGATATCTAACTTGTTACGTTTGAAATCGATTAAACGGTAATGTTGTTTATGACCACCACCGATGTGGCGAGTGGTAATACGACCATAATTGTTACGACCACCAGTTTTAGATTTAGTATCTAGAAGAGGCGCGTAAGGTTTACCCTTGTATAATTCAGGGTTCACGATTTTAACAACGTGACGACGACCAGCGGAGGTCGGCTTACATTTAACGATAGCCATTCTCTAATTTCCTCCGATTACTCTGCACTGTCCACGAAGTCCAAGTTTTGGCCTTCGGCTAAAGTTACATAAGCTTTTTTCCAGTCGCTGCGACGACCCATTTTGTTACCACGGCGTTTAGTTTTACCTTTAACAACCACAGTACAAACTGAGTCAACTTTTACTTCAAATAATTGAGCAACAGCAGCAGCAATTTCAGCTTTGTTCGCATCTAAAGCAACTTTAAGTACAACAGTGTTAGATTTTTCAGCATTGTTAGTTGCTTTTTCAGAGATGTGCGGTGCACGTAGCACGCTTAGCAAACGTTCTTGACTCATGCTAGGATCTCCTCAATTTGTTTCACAGCGTCAACAGTAACAATCACTTTATCGAAAGCGATTAAGCTAACTGGATCGATACCTTGAACATCACGTACATCAACTTTATATAAGTTACGTGCTGCTAAGAATAGATTTTCATCTAAACTTGCTGTGATAATTAACGCATCTTCAACTGCTAAATCTTTTAATTTTTGTACTAATACTTTAGTTTTTGGTGCATCTAATTCGAATTTCTCAACCACAACCAAACGGTCTTGACGAACTAATTCAGAAAGAATGCTTTTGATAGCACCACGGTACATTTTCTTATTCACTTTTTGGCTGTGATCTTGTGGTTTTGCCGCGAAGGTTGTACCACCAGAACGCCAGATTGGTGATTTGATATCACCAGAACGAGCACGACCTGTACCTTTTTGACGCCAAGGTTTTTTACCTGAACCAGACACTTCAGCACGAGTTTTTTGCGCACGAGTACCTTGACGAGCACCTGCTGCATAAGCAACAACAACTTGGTGAATCAAAGCTTCGTTAAACTCACGTCCGAAGGTAGTTTCAGAAACAGTTAGTGCGTTTGCACCTACAACTTGTAATTCCATCTCTATCTCCTAGACTTATGCTTTAACTGCCGGCTTAACGATAACATCGCCATTGATAGCACCAGGTACAGAACCTTTTACTAATAGCAATTTACGCTCAGCATCTACACGAACAACTTCAAGTGATTGAACGGTTACACGCTCAGCACCTAAATGTCCTGCCATTTTTTTACCTTTAAACACACGACCTGGAGTTTGGTTTTGACCAATAGAACCAAGTACACGATGTGATAAAGAGTTACCGTGTGTAGCATCTTGAGTACGGAAGTTCCAACGTTTAACACCACCTTGGAAACCTTTACCTTTAGAAGTACCAGTAACATCTACTTTTTTAACATCTGCAAAGATGTCAACATTGATTTCTTGACCTAAAGTGAATTCTTCACCTTCAGTACGAAATTCCCATAAACCGCGACCAGCTTCAACACCTGCTTTCACGAAATGGCCTGCTTCAGGTTTAGTTACACGATTCGCTTTTTTAGAACCAGTAGTAACTTGAACTGCAGTATAGCCATCGTTTTCAAGAGTTTTAACTTGAGTTACGCGGTTGGCTTCGATTTCGATAACGGTAACTGGTACAGAAACACCGTCTTCATTGAAGATACGGGTCATACCAACTTTACGACCGACTAAACCAATCATTGTAATAACCTCTTAATTAACCTAGGCTGATCTGCACGTCCACGCCGGCAGCCAAATCTAAACGCATTAATGCATCAACAGTTTTTTCTGTTGGCTCTACGATATCTACTAAACGTTTGTGTGTACGAATTTCGTATTGATCACGCGCGTCTTTGTTCACGTGTGGAGAAATCAACACGGTGAAACGCTCTTTACGAGTTGGTAAAGGGATTGGACCACGAACTTGTGCACCAGTACGTTTAGCTGTTTCTACGATCTCCGCAGTAGATTGATCGATCAAACGGTGATCGAAAGCTTTTAAGCGGATACGGATTCTTTGGTTCTGCATTAGACCAGAGCTCCAATAAAATTTAGCTAATAAAAAACTAACACCAATCACAATTCTAACTTCAAAATAGAAAAGGAGGTGTAAGTTACCTGTTATATAGTCTCCAAATCGGAAACATTGTTAGTATTACATATCGTAATACTCGTTTAATAAATGATTACATTAAACGGCTTCTATAAAAAGCCTGCAAATTCTACCGAAACCCATTAGGCTTTGCAAGTATTTTCTCTATATTTATCATCACCTAAAAGGTGCGGTCAGTTTGCTCAATAAAAACGCGCCCCAAAACAACCGCACTTTTACCGCCTTAAAGCAAAAAAGAAACCCGACATCATGTCGGGTTTCATCTTTATAGGTTGTTGTAAATTACCATTGATAACCTACACCAACACCACCACCTACATCACCTTGGGTATTGACGTTACCTTGTAGTTTCAAGATCAATTTACCATTATCACTTGAACGGGAATATCCCACCGCAAAGGCATTTTGTCCTTTAAAGGTACCGCCGGCTGCCGCCACCATGGATTTACCCGGAATGTACACTTGCGGTAAGCTTGCCGCGGCGTTAGCACCGGCAACCCCGGCACGAGCTTCACGATTGACCTTACCAAGGCGATTATTCATATTATGAATATCATTTTTCAACCCGCCCAATTGGCTTACATTCACAGCATCTGTTGGATTCACACCGGCAGCGACGTTAGTAATGCGGGTTGCAGAACCATCCGCTTTCGCCACCTTCATGCCATCTGCCGAAGAGGTGATTTGCGTTGCATTATTGCCCTCACCAACCGTTAACGTATTACCCACATTAGCATTGGTAAAGGTTGCATTTTCTGTGGTAGAAATCGTAAAGGTTGTACCTTCTTGTTTAATAGCAATATTTTTACCGGATGCATAAGTAACGACATCGCCCGGTTTTACCCTCGTTTTCTTGCTGTTCGCTGCAGTATTAGCCACAAACTGATCAACATGTTCACCGGTGGTCACCTCAAAATTGGTAAGGTTGTTCATGACATCATCGCTAACCGTTAATGCACCGTCATTATTGACCGTAACGGTTTTACCGTCAGTTTTAGCCTCAATCACATTACCCTTAACAGTAACACCATTTTGACCGATGTAATTACCGGCAATTTGTTTAATTTTCTTATTCGGGTTGTTTGGATCGGTAACTTCTTTCATCACTACCGTGCTACCATCAACATTGACATCATAAGAAACGTTGGTTTGTCCGTTTTCAACCACTACATTTGCCGTAGTGCCGTTACCATTGACAAAATTCACTTGGTTGCCGGCGCTAATATTACTTTTCACAGTGCCATTGTTATCACCGACTTTCCAATAGGTTGCATTAATCGCATTTGCCACATCAGAAGCCGTGACTAAACCACCTTCCGTTGGCACCGCCAATTTGCCGTTTTCTGCCGGATTATTGGCGTCTGTTACCGTTGCCGGCAATGCTGTAGTGTTGACATTTACGGTGTAAATCGTTTGATTATTGCTACCGGTAGAAGTTTTCACATTAACCTGTTTCCCAGCAACAACTTCCGTTTCGCTGCATTTTTCGCTGCATTAAGTTGAGACACATTCACGGCATCCGTCGGTTTCTCACCGGCAGCGACGTTCGTAATGCGGGTTGCAGAGCCATCCGCTTTCGCCACTTTCATGCCATCTGCCGAAGAGGTGATTTGCGTTGCATTATTGCCCTCACCTACAGTTAATGTGCTATTCACATTAGCATTAGTAAACGTTACATTCTCTGTAGTAGAAACAGTGAAATTTGCACCGTTTTGTTTTAATTTAATATTTTTACCGGCGATATAATTAACGGTCTCACCCGGTTTAACTAATTGCTCGGATGTACCTTCAACTTCACCACCATTTGCCGTTGCAGTGGCTTTCCAACCGGAATTATTAATAGCATTAGCCACAGTTGTCGCATTGACTAATTTATCGCCATCTGTCGGTGTAGTAACCTTACCATCAGTATTGCTTAATTCTGTGGTATTCACTTTAACGCCAAAGCCATTGTTGGTTGGTGTCACAGTAATGGTGTTATCCGTATTTTCAACTTTCACAGAAGGCAATGCTGAAGTATTAACCTTTAATTTACCATCATCACCTTTTACAATCGTACTATTATCGTAAGCCACATTATAGGAGACTTTGGTCACACCGCCTTCAGTTTTAACGGTGGACGTGGTTGCATCACCGTTTACGAAATTGACCTGATTGCCCGCACCAACATTGGCTTTTACCGTTCCCTCGTTATCACCAACTTTCCAGAATACGGAATTAATCGCCTCCGCAACATTACCTACTGTCGCCACTTTGTCTTTTTCGGCAGCATCTACGCTGACTTTACCCGCTTCGTTACCGGTTGTTGGCGCGGCCGTAATATTACCGGTATTGACTGAAACGCCTTCATCCGTCACGTTAATAGTCGTACCGTTTGGTTTCACATTAAAGGTCACGGTGGAATCACCTGTTGTCGCATCACGAACGCCTACAGATTCGGTGCCCTTTCCATTAATAAAATTCACCGTATCATAAGGTTTTACAAAATCCACCGCACTTCCATTTGCTTGCAAATTCCAACCGGCATTTAAAACATCACCAAGGGTCGCAGCATGATTATATTGATTTTCTTTTAAGCGTGGCGCAGTTTGAGCCGTGGTGATCGTTGCTGCAGTACCATCTTTCGGATTGATTGTAGTATTGAATGTATCCGGCAACGTACTTTTAATATTCGCCAATGTCATAGGAGAAGTCACAGAATTGCTTCCATCATTCATGGACGCAATCACATCCGCATTTGGCACAACGGTTGAAGTAACATTACCCGCATCATCTAACTCATAGAATTTGCCATCCGGTTTTTTCACCGCTTTTTTGCCATTTACTGTGGTATAAACCACCGGCATTTGATCACGCAAACCGCTTGCCACTAAATATAATTGACTACCATTGATAGCATCAGTAGAGGTTGCGCTAATTTGACCGGCAGCAACGTTTACTAACTGACGCTCTTTTTCCTGCATCGCCTAAACTGACCACGCTAGCCGCATTATTTGCAGCAAAGCCGGAATAATAAACGCCGTTGACGGTCGCTTCATTGCTTGCAATTGCTGCTTTTGTCACAGAATTTGCCCCTAAAGCGACGGCATTAGCATGGCTCGCATTGGCACTTGCACCAAGAGCAAGCGCTGCTTCAGCGGAAGCATTAGCAGATGCACCCAATGCGGCTGTATGCTTGCCTGTTGACGTAGATTCCAGACCGACAGAAACCGCACCTTCACCATTTGCATTAGCCTTAGCACCACCCGCATAAGCACCATTTCCGGCAGATTTACTTAAATAACCAATAGACGTGGATAACCAACCTGATGCAGTAGTCTCACCACCAATTGCAGTTGCCCCATTACCACTTGCAGTAGCCCTCACACCAAACGCAGAGCCTTGTGCATCTAATGCCTTCGCACCATCACCCACGGCTAAATCAGATTGTTTCTTTGCAGAAGCCCCGTTACCAATGGCAATCGCATTATTTGCTTCGGTTTTCGCCGAACTACCCATAGCAACCGCATTCTTGCCAGAAGACTTGGATTCAACACCAATGGCAACAGAGCTAAAACTGGTTGTCGCATTAATACCAATAGAGACACCATGAGCTTCTGCATTTGCTCCAACACCTAATGCAGTAGCGCCTTTACCGGCAGCAACCGTATCACGACCAATGGCGATCGCGGCTTCAGAAGCAGGATCTTCCACCTGATTGTCCACCAGTGGGCAATCGGTACAAATCTCACCTTTTAATTTAACTGTCGCATTCTGACCAATTGCAATACCCTCACGAGCACCATAGCCTTCTCCGTTTTTATCTTCAAATGCCACTGACGCGCCTGTTCCAATAGCAACGGAACCCGGCGCTTTGGCTGCCTTGTTATCATAATTTGCTTCTTTAGTAATATCGGCATCACGATGCGATGCTGCAACACTAACGAAATGCTCATTACTTGGTTGAATAGCGCTAGCGCTTACTTTAAATGGTGCTGCCATCACAGTACCTGGCATAGCCGAACCTAACACCAACAAAGCAGTAGCAACAGCAACAGAAACACCGTCTTCCTTGAAGATACGGGTCACACCAACTTTACGACCGACTAAACCAATCATTGTAATAACCTCTTAATTAACCTAGGCTGCTCTGCACGTCCACGCCGGCAGCCAAATCTAAACGCATTAATGCATCAACAGTTTTTTCTGTTGGCTCTTAGCTAATAAAAAACTAACACCAATCACAATTCTAACTTCAAAATAGAAAAGGAGGTGTAAGTTACCTGTTATATAGTCTCCAAATCGGAAACATTGTTAGTATTACATATCGTAATACTCGTTTAATAAATGATTATATTAAACGGCTTTCAATACCTGAAATTCTGTGGATATTACACAAAAAAACACCTAATTATGCAAGCTTTTTTTGTTCAATTAATTTCACAAATAAAAAGTGCGGTCATTTTTCTCGAGTGTTTTTCACCTGAAAAAATGACCGCACTTTTATAAATAAAATTTATAGTTTGTTATCTAACATTGCAATATGTCTTGTTGCGGCAATCCAAGCGCCAACATAACCCATAATCAAGCAGCTTACTAATAAGAAGATTAGCTCACCAACACCTAATCCATTGAGCTCAAATGTAACCGCAAAGATATCCGTCACATATTTCACCGCTGAAGTAAAGTACCCGACAATAAGACTACTAAACAATGCAGCGATCACGCCCCCTAACACGGCATAAATCATACCGGTATAAAGATAAGGACGAAGAATAAATTGATCCGTTGCGCCTAATAGTTTCATCACATCAATACTTGCACGGCTACTATAAACATCGGAACGAATGCTATTTCCGATAACAAGGAATACAGCTATTGTCATGAGCACCGTGCAGAAAATTGCTACATGTGCAAACAACCACGAAAGTGCGGTCAATTTTTCCATCCAATCGTTATCGAGACGAACTTCTTGCACGCCTTTAATTTTATTTAAATTTGCACGTAACTCAGCTCGTTTTTCTGATTCATTAAACGCTTTAGACGGTTTCACCATCACCACTGCCGGCAATGGGTTGTCATCTAAAATTTCTAACTCTTCACCAAAACCAGACCAACTTTTAAATTCTTTCAAACTGTCTTGGCGAGAAACATAATTTAACGATTCCACACCTTCTTGCTGACGGATTTTTTCCACCACCAAGTTAGCATCTTCTTCACTTAAATTTTTATGTAAATAGATTGTGAGCTCGCTTTCCGGATAAAATTGAGTTGTCGCTAAGTGTAAATTTTTCCATAACAAATAGCTCACCGTTGGAATCGTGAGAGATACGGCAATCACTAAAAATTGTTAGTAATGTACCAAATTTACGTTTTACTAAATCGTTCAAAACAGAACGCAAAGTATAAGCAGTTTGCACGCCAAAAGAAGCATCAATACGTCTTGTCATTTTTTATCCTTAATAGCGTAAGTAGCCTTGTTCAAGTACAAGACATGGTTTTGGTTTTTGTTGAATTAAATTGATATCGTGTGTCGCAATTAACACCGTCATGCCTAAACGATTAAACTCTTCAAACAGATTGAAAATCCCTAAAGAAAGTTCACCATCTAAGTTGCCTGTTGGCTCATCAGCTAATAAAAGTTGCGGTTTATGCACAATGGCACGCGCAATATCCACACGTTGTTGCTCCCCACCTGAAATTTGTGGCGGCATATAATTCGCTTTACTACGTAAGCCCACACGATCTAGTGCAACCAATGCACGTGTATGTGCTTCTTTCGGATTCATGCCAGCAATAATCAATGGCAATGCCACATTTTCTGCCACACTACGATCCGTTAATAAACGGTAATCTTGGTGAACCATGCCGATTTGACGACGTAAAAAGGGGATTTCATACTTAGACAAACGCGTAATATCATGGCCATTAAACCAAATATTACCGGCGTTCGCTTTCTCCATACCCATAATCAATTTAAGCAAGGTACTTTTACCCGCGCCTGAATGCCCAACAAGATAAGTCATACTTCCAACAGGAAGATGAAAATTCAAGCCCTGCAAGGCTGGCTGAGTCGCACCGTGATAAGCTTTAGAAACATTTGAAAATCGAATCACTTTATTATTCCTTTTTATTCTTCATTTTCGTGAACGAACAACGCTTCAATAAATTCTTCTGCATTAAATTCACGTAAATCTTCAATCTTTTCACCCACACCAATATAACGAATTGGTAAATTAAACTGATCTGCAATGGCGAAAATTACCCCACCTTTTGCTGTGCCATCTAATTTAGTTAATGTAATACCCGTTAACCCAACCGCTTCATTAAAGAGTTTGGCTTGGCTAATTGCATTCTGTCCTGTACCCGCATCTAAGGTAAGCATGATTTCGTGCGGTGCGGTTTCATCGTATTTTCTCATGACACGAACAATTTTCTTTAATTCATCCATGAGATTATTTTTATTTTGTAAACGGCCTGCCGTATCCGCAATTAAAATATCAATGTTACGTGCCGCGGCAGATTGCATCGCATCAAAAATTACCGATGCCGAATCTGACCCCGTACTTTGTGCCACAACCGGGATATTGTTACGTTCCCCCCATACTTGGAGTTGTTCTACTGCAGCAGCACGGAAGGTATCCCCTGCTGCTAACATGACTGATTTTCCTTCATTTTGGAATTTGCGAGCCAACTTACCAATTGTGGTTGTTTTACCTACACCGTTTACACCCACCATCAAAATAACATAAGGCTTTTTAGTCGTATCAATGACCAATGGTTTTGCAACTGGTTTTAAAATTTCTACCATTTCAACTTTAAGTTGTTGGTAAAGCAATTCCGCATCTTGTAGCTGTTTACGGCTTGCGTGCTCCGTTAAATTCTTAATGATTTTATTGGTTGTTGGCACACCAATATCTGCAATTAAAAGTTGCTCTTCCAACTCTTCAAATAAATCATCGTCAATCTTTTTACCTAAAAAGAACGCTCGGAAACCGGCACCAATATTTTGTTTAGTTTTGAGTAAGCCTTTAACTAAACGACTAAAAAAACCACCTTCACTTGGTTTTTCTTGCGTTTCGCTATTAATATCTGAACGGAATTCATCTTTAACATCTTCAACAATTTCAGGCTCAATCTCAGCATCAACCACAGGAAGATCTTCAACGACATTATCTTGCTCAATAATGCTTTCTGTTGGCTCTTCCGCAGAAAGTGCGGTAGAAATTTCTTCTGTTTTTTCAGTCTCTTCAGCCGTTGCCTCAATCACCGGCGTATCTAAAACTGGCTCAATATTGACCGCACTTTCAGGTGAAATCACTTCTTCTACAACAGGTTCAATATGCGCAACAACGGTATTCTCAGCTTTATCCTCTTGCAGCTGTTCCGCTAACTCCTGTAATTCTTCCTGTTCAACTTGTTCTAATTGAACGTTCTCACGATTGTGAACAATCTCTTCCGTAGGCGAAACATCGGCAGATTCAACAGATGACGCTTCAATAATTGGCTCAATTTTTTGTTCTTCTTGCTTTTTATTGCGACCAAAAAGAGAGGCCCAAAACCCGCCTTTTTTCTTTTCTTCTGACATAAATTCTTCTCTTAAACACAAATCTTTAAAAAATACTGCCTATTCTAGCAAAAAATCGTCTAAACTAAGCACAATTTTCACTAAAAAAATCTGTTTCTTTATGAAAAAAATGCAAGTTCAAAATGCTAAAGGCGAAGTTCGAATCATCGCGGGTCTTTGGCGTGGACGAAAATTACCGGTTTTAAATGCGGAAGGTTTGCGTCCAACAGGCGATCGCGTAAAAGAAACCTTATTCAACTGGTTGATGCCTTATATTGTGGATAGCCATTGTCTTGATTGCTTTGCGGGCAGTGGCTCACTTGGCTTGGAGGCTCTTTCTCGTCAAGCGAAACAGGTGACGTTTTTAGAGTTGGATAAAACCGTAGCGAATCAATTAAAGAAAAATTTACAAACGCTAAAAACGACGACTGAACAAGCTCAAGTAATCAATCAAAATAGCTTAGAATTTTTAAAACAAGCGCAAAATCAACCGCACTTTGATGTGGTATTTTTGGATCCACCTTTTCATTTTGGCTTAGCAGAACAAGCAATTGCACTATTAGAGGAAAAGAATTGGCTCTTACCTCATGCATTGATTTATGTGGAAACAGAAAAAGACAAACCGCTTAGCGCGCCTGATAATTGGCAATTACTAAAAGAAAAAACCACAGGTATGGTGAGTTACCGCCTGTATCAAAAAGATTAGGAAATCATTATGTTAGACATTGTGTTATACGAACCTGAAATTCCACAAAATACGGGAAATATTATTCGTCTTTGTGCCAACACTGGCTTTCGTCTTCATTTAATCGAGCCACTTGGCTTTACCTGGGATGATAAAAAATTACGTCGTTCTGGCTTGGATTATCATGAATTTGCTGAAATCAAAAAACATAAAACCTTTGAAGCCTTTTTAGAAAGCGAAAAACCGAAACGTCTTTTTGCACTCACCACTAAAGGCGGCCCTGCGCATAGCGAAGTGCAATTTGAATTAGGGGATTATTTAATGTTTGGCCCAGAAACCCGTGGTATTCCAATGTCTATTTTGGATAAGATGCCAATGGAACAAAAAAATCCGTATCCCAATGACAGCAAATAGCCGCAGTATGAACTTATCTAACTCGGTAGCTGTTGCAGTTTATGAAGCTTGGCGACAACTTGGTTACGAAGGCGCGGTGAATTTAAATCGATAAAAACCAATAAAATAGCTGCTTATTTTATACACAAAAATAAGCAGCTTTCTTTTTGCATTTAATTTGTGATCTCGATCACATATTTATAATTTTAAGATTCCCTTTTTACCAAAACAGCAGTATAAATAAATTACATTTAGAGAGGGATCTCGATGTACCCACTTGATCTATCAAGCTCTAGTCTTTCTTGACTCTTCAAGCAAACCTTCCCCGTTGTCCTAAATAAAGAATTGGCAGTCGAATGATTTGCCCTCCATTTGTATCCCTAAAATTTAACAACTATTGCAGCAAAATTAGTTTCATCTCACATCAATAAGGAGGTTGGGTGAATGAAGTTAATTTTGAATTGGTCGAAACAGCAGTGGCTAGGCATGGATGCTTACCAAAAAAGTGCGGTCAATTTTGGCCGCACTTCCTATTTCTATCATTTGCAAATCACTAACCTTGTATTGCTATTTTCTAAATAATCCGCAATTTGTTTTGGCACATCATCGGTGAAAAGATAATCTACATCTTTAAGCTCCCCTAATCGCACAATCGCTTGTCGAGAGAATTTCGAATGGTCGGTCGCTAATAAGGTTTGGCGAGAGCTTTCTATAATGGCTCGTTTCACTTGGACTTCATGGTAATCATAGTCCAACAATGAACCATCAAGGTCTATTGCACTAATGCCCAGAATTCCAAAATCTAAACGGAATTGCGAAATAAAATTAACCGTTGCCTCACCAATGATTCCACCATCCTTACGTAATGAGCCCCCCGCCATCGTAATATCAAAGGTTTCATTTTGTCGTAATAAATGAGCGGCATTGATATTATTTGTCACAATGCGTAACCGTTCATGGTTTAACAAGGCACTAGCCACCGCTTCAGGCGTGGTACCAATATCAATAAATAAGGATGCACCGTTTGGAATACGTTTTGCCACTTCACGAGCAATGGCACTTTTTTGGGAAGGGAAAAATTGTTTACGTTCAATGTAATCAGAAGTTTTCTGCGGTAGAAGAAGGAGCAGCACCACCATGATGACGACGAATTAAATCTTGTTCTGCAAGGATATTCAGATCGCGTCGAATAGTCTGAGGGCTGACTTCCAGTTCGATAACCAGCTCTTCTGTGCTGGCATATCCTTTTAGCTTTACAAGCTCAATTATTTTCTGATGGCGTAATGATTGCTTCATATAAATGCCTATAAATTTGAATTAGCTAAACGATTTAGCCTTAATTTTACTCTGCAGAAATCCCCAAACCAATCCTAAGATAAAGCCTGAAATGTGGGCAGCGTTCCCTATATTAATACCAAAAAGCGGACTAATAAAGCCAAATACAAGCCCTACCAGTAACATTGTAAAAAAGCCTTCTGGTAAGTCAAAACTATGCGGGTGCAATTTGTCCACCACCAACACATAACCTAACACGGCATAAACCACACCTGATAGCCCGAAAAAGGCGGGACCGGTAAAATAATTCTGTACAGCGCCACTCACTGCAGCAGAGACTAAAACTAATAATAAAAAATGGAGAGAACCCAATCGGCGTTCAATCGCGCCACCGAATAACCAAAACCACGAAAGGTTAAATAAAATATGCGGTACCGAAAAATGAACAATAGCATGAGTGAAATAGCGCCATACTTCCTGATCTTCCCAAGAATAAGCCGGATAATGGAATAAATCCATAATTGGCTCTTCAAATCCGATATTCTGCAAGAGATAAATCAACGCGCAAAGTGCGGTCAAAATAAACGTAATTTTTTTCTTTCTTAATAGACGTTTCACCAATTTTCTCTCTTGAACGGCATCAGTTTCACTACCAAATAAAGGCTGCATTTGCTATATTCCTTTTTCATTTAATTTTGTTCATCATATAAGGTTCATTATGAAAAAACAAACTATGCCGACAGGATTTAGTGGCTTCGCTTGGGGACTTGCGGCATTTTGTTTACCCATTTTACTGTGGCCTATGGCCTCCTGCTTTCTACTGCTTTTTGTAAAAAAACCCTACACTGAGCGATTTTCAGATCGATCTTTTCTCGATTATCTTTTGGGTTTATCCCTTTGTTTTGGTTTTGATTGCGCGTTTACTTTATAAATTACATCAGTATAAACCCAAAACTTGCCGTAAAATTATTGCTACTAAGTGTGGTCATTTTTTTATATTGTTTTTAGTCTCTGTTGGCTATATTGGCTTTTAGCGTTTAAGAAGATAAAAAAATGATAAATAAAAAAAGGGAGCTTTCGCTCCCTTTTAACTTATGTTCCTAATAATCAAAAATATAAAAAATTTCCTACCTAGCAATCAATTATGCAAAGTATTTTTCTAAATCGTCGCTACCGCCGATGTGTTTACCACCGATAAATACTTGTGGCACAGTTGCACGACCAGAAACCGCACGTACACTTACGATAGTTGCATCATGACCTAATACAATCTCTTCAAAGCTTAAACCTTTATCATGTAAAAGTTGTTTTGCTTTCGCGCAATATGGGCAGCCTGGTTTAGTGAAGATGGCGATTGATTCTTGCACTTGATAATCTGGTGCAATGTATTTCAACATGGTATCAGCATCAGATACTTTAAACGGATCGCCTGGTTCATTTGGTTCAATAAACATTTTTTCAACTACGCCATTTTTTACGAGCATAGAATAACGCCAAGAACGTTTACCAAAACCTAAATCATCTTTTCCAACTAACATGCCCATACCTTCAGTGAAAGTACCGTTACCATCTGGAATGAATTTTACGTTATGTGCTTCTTCAGCTTCTTTCCACGCATTCATCACAAACGTATCATTTACTGATACAACTAAAATATCATCTACACCATATTGTTTGAAAACTGGCGCAAGTTCGTTATAACGTGGTAAGTGAGAAGATGAACAAGTTGGCGTGAACGCACCCGGTAATGAGAAAACAACAACTGTTTTGTTATCAAATAATTCAGATGTGGTCACATCAACCCATTGATCGCCTTGACGAGTACGAAATGTAACTTGTGGGAACTTTTTTTCCTTCCATATTAGACATAATGTGTCTCCTCTGTTAGTTAAATGAATTTGCCTTAAAAACTTGGTAGGCATTATAGAAAGTTTTGTGATATAGTTACAATCAATTAATTCTATCCTTTTAATTGACATATTCTATAAAGTGAGAACCCTATGAATATTCGTGATTTAGAATACTTAGTTGCCCTTTCTGAATTCAAACATTTCCGTCGTGCTGCGGATTCTTGCAATGTTAGCCAACCAACTTTAAGTGGTCAAATCCGCAAACTCGAAGATGAATTAGGCATTATTTTACTTGAACGTACGAGCCGTAAAGTACTCTTTCACGCAATCAGGTATGTTACTTGTCGATCAAGCTCGCACTGTATTACGTGAAGTAAAATTACTCAAAGAAATGGCTAGCAATCAAGGTAAAGAAATGACAGGTCCATTACACATTGGATTAATCCCAACAGTTGGTCCTTACCTACTTCCTTATATTGTACCAACATTGAAAGAAACTTTCCCAGATTTAGAAGTTTTTCTTTACGAAGCCCAAACTCACCAACTATTAGAACAATTAGAAACTGGCCGTTTAGATTGTGCGATTGTCGCTCGCGTACCCGAAACGGAAGCGTTTATCGAAGTACCCATTTTTGATGAAAAAATGTTACTAGCAGTTTCAGAACAGCATCCATGGGCGTCAGAAAGCAAAATTGCCATGAATACCTTAAAAGGGCAAGAAATGCTTATGCTAGATGATGGGCACTGCTTACGTAATCAGGCGTTAGATTATTGTTTTACGGCAGGAGCGAAAGAAGACTCTCACTTCCAAGCGACGAGTCTAGAAACTTTACGCAATATGGTGGCAGCTAATGCAGGTATTACCTTTATGCCAGAACTTGCTGTATTAAATGAAGGCACACGTAAAGGCGTAAAATATATCCCTTGCCATTCACCAGAACCGGCTCGTACTATTGCGCTTGTTTACCGTCCAGGCTCTCCGTTACGTAATCGTTATGAACGCGTTGCAAATGCGATCAGTGAGCAAGTTAAATCAATTTTAGCGAATAAAAAATAATTCATCATAGACTGAGGAAAACCAAATGGCAGGCGTTCGAGCGATTCAAAAGGAAAAAACCCGTCGAGCCTTAATTGACGCAGCGTTCAATCAGTTGAGTGCAGAAAAAAGCTTTTCTAATTTAAGTTTACGTGAAGTTGCGCGTGAAGCAGGGTATTGCACCAACTTCTTTCTATCGCCATTTTAGCGATATGGATGAGCTCGGATTAGAAATGGTAGATGAAGCCGGCTTAACACTTCGCCAATTAATGCGTCAAGCGCGTAAGCGTATTGATGCAGGTGGCAGTGTCATCCGTGTTTCTGTTGAAACCTTTTTTGAATTTATCACTCACAGCACCAACGTGTTCCGTTTGCTTTTACGTGAAAGTTCGGGAACCTCTCAAGCTTTCCGTACTGCAGCAGCTCGTGAAATCAAACACTTTGTCGATGAATTAGCTGAATACATTGCGAAGAAAAATCACTACTCTCAATATGTGTCTTATGTACAAGCAGAAGGCATGGTAACCATCGTATTCACGGCGGGCTCCAATGCCTTAGATATGACCAAAGCTGAACAAGATTTGTTAAAAGAACGCGTTATCTTACAGCTTCGCATGCTTGCTAAAGGTGGTGACTTCGCAGCGCATAAAGAAAAAATGATGCGAAAATAGACCGCACTTTTCGACTAAAACAAAACACCCGCATCTCTGCGGGTGTTGCTTTATCTAAAAAAGGGAATTATTTACCATCCCAAGCCTTAATCGCATCTAAACGTGCTTTCACTTTGCTGCTTGAATCGCCTTTGAAGTAATCTTTCGCTAAACCACCTTCAAAACCGCCGTAGTTCGGGTTAGGTAAAACGATGAATGTTTTACCAAATTTCGCTTTGTTTTGTGCCACGAAATCACGACGTTCTGCATTTTGTTTACCGTAGATTTCATCGCCGAAGTCATCGAGGTTATCACCCACATAAACGACGATTTCATAGCCTTGTTTTTCAATTTCTTCAAAACGTGCTGCTTTTGGTGATTTATCTTTTTTCAAGTAAAACGCTGAATCTTCAACACCATTAAAACCTAAACGTTTCATGTCATCAATCGTACCTGCTTTTTCATTGCTTTCTTTACGATTAGAAACGTAGAACATTTTACCGCCGTGGGTATTTACATAGTTATTGAATTCTACTGCGCCTGGTACAACACCTGATTGACGCGCTTCTACCCAACGAGTCCAGTCTTTGCCATCAAATGGTTTGTTGTTTTGAACTTGCCAACCTGCATAAGGGCTGTTATCTAACATGGTTTCATCTAAATCCACCACAACGGCTTTTTTCTTACCTTTTTTCACTTTAGCGTGATCAAATGCTACTTTTGCCGCATTGTATGCTTGGTAAGAAAGGGCTTGGTATTCACCTGATTGTTGAATCCAGTTAAGACCTAATACCGCTTGTTGTTGAAGCTGAGCATCCGCTTCTGCACTCTTATCTTGAGTCGCACAACCCGTTAAAATAAATGCTGACATCGCTGCAATAGCGGTAAGTTTTAATGTTGTTTTCATTGATTGTTCCTTCTGTTAAAAAGTCATAATGACAAGCAAAAGTATAACAAGCCTATTCGGGCAGTGACTACGGCTTTATCAAACTTTATAACTAATTTGTGAGATAGATCACATTTTTCATTTTTAAGTTATTCAACAAGACTGATGAAATCATTTTCCAAAATCATCTTATTTTTAACCGCACTTTTTCATCGCATTTCGCTGTATTTCACGGTAAACTATCCAAAGTTTTCAGAAATAATAGGTAATTTATGCGTCTTTTCATTGGAATTTTAGTGGGTATTCTCGTGCTATTTCAGTACGATCTTTGGTTTGGTAAAAATGGCTATTTTGACTACAAAGATGTCGAAGCTCAAATCAAAGAGAATAAAGCTGAAAATGAAAAGCTCTCACAAAGAAATCAAATGATTTCCGCCGAAATTCAAGGATTAACAAAAGGCTTTGAATCGATTGAAGAGCGTGCACGCATGAGCCATGATATGGTCAAACCAAACGAAGTGTTCTATCACATCGTCAAAGAGCATAAATAATGAGCCGCGAAATTATTGCCGTCATTCCTGCTGCAGGCGTTGGAAGCCGTATGCAGGCAAACAAACCGAAGCAATATCTGAAAAATCCTAGACAAGACGATTCTGGAACATACGCTCTCAGTCATTCTATCCCATACTGCAATCAATCACGTTATCCTTGCGGTGGGAAAAAATGATCCCTATCTTTCTGAAATTACCTTATTCCCTCATCAAAACATCACCCTCGTTGAAGGTGGTGAAACACGAGCTGAGTCAGTTCTAAATGGACTCAACGCAATCAAAAATGACCATGCTTGGGTGTTGGTGCATGATGCAGCCAGACCTTGTTTAACACATCAAGATTTAGATAAATTGCTCCAAATCGATGATGAGCAAGGTGCTATTTTGGCCATTCCGGCAGTAGATACGATTAAACGCGCGAATAAACAACAAGATATTATTAAAACAGAAGATCGCGCTGAACTTTGGCTTGCACAAACACCTCAATTTTTCCGTTGCGATCTATTAAGAAATGCACTTGAACAGGGGCTCTCTCAAGGTGCTAATATTACAGATGAAGCCTCTGCGATGGAACTTGCCGGATTTCAACCGCACTTAGTCGCGGGACGAAGTGATAATATTAAAGTGACACGTCCAGAAGATTTAGCTTTAGCCGAATTTTATTTAACAAGGAAAACTCTATGATACGAATTGGACATGGGTTTGATGTTCATGCCTTTGGTGAAGATCGCCCTTTAATTATTGGTGGCGTTAAAGTGCCTTACCATACTGGATTTATTGCCCATTCTGATGGTGATGTCGCCTTACATGCCTTAACGGATGCCTTATTAGGTGCAGCAGCATTAGGAGATATCGGTAAACTCTTCCCCGATACCGATATGCAATATAAAAATGCAGATAGCCGTGTTTTATTACGAGAAGCATTCCGCCAAGTACAAGAAAAAGGCTATAAAGTAGGTAATGTGGATGTGACCATTATTGCACAAGCCCCTAAAATGCGTCCGCATATCGATGCAATGCGAGCGAAAATTGCGGAAGATTTACATTGTGATATTGAGCAAGTCAATGTTAAAGCAACCACAACAGAAAAACTTGGCTTTACAGGTAGAAGTGAAGGTATTGCTTGCGAGGCTGTTGCATTATTATTAAAAGCTTAAATTTTAGGTAAAAGAAAAGGTTGGTAAAATACCAACCTTTTTTTATTTAGATCAAATTCTTATTGTTTTTTTAATAAATCGCGAATTTCAGTAAGTAATTCTTCTTGTGAAGGGCCTTTCACTTCTTCTACTGGTTTTTTCACTTTATTAATACCTTTGATCATCATGAAGATTGCGAATGCAATGATGATAAAATCAAAAACGTTTTGAATAAATACACCGTAGTTTAAAGGTTACTGCTGGGGTTTCACCTACTGCTTCTGCTAATGTGATTTTTAAATCTTTGAAATCCACACCACCAGTTAAAATACCTAATACAGGCATTGCTACGTCAGCTACAAGTGAGCTCACGATTTTACCAAAAGCACCACCGATGATCACACCGACTGCCATGTCTACTACGTTGCCGCGCATTGCGAATTCGCGGAATTCTTTAAGAAAGCTCATAAAATTTCCTTTTGTGTTGGTTTAAAAAAAATTAAAAAGAGTGCGTATTATAGGTTTTTCAGATTAAAAAAAGTAAACTGTTATTTAAATAAAAAAATGCACTTGGTTGGAATAATTTTTTTCAATTTCTGACACAGATTTCTTGTCATTAATATAAACAATCACATTATCGCCTTCTTCAATAACAACCTGACGACGAGTAATGATTACTTCATTTTTACGTAAAATTGCCGCAATCATTGCCCCTACAGGCAGCTTGATATCGCCAATTTGTCTTCCAACCACATTGGATGTGGTCGCATCGCCATGCACAACAAGTTCAATGGCTTCCGCGGTACCATGACGCAAAGAGGCCACACTTTTGATATCCCCTTTACGCACATGTCCTAATAAAGCTGAGATTGTTGCCTGTTGTGGTGAAACCGCAATATCAATGGTTCCACCTTGAATCAAATTGATATATGCCATGCGTTGAATAAGCACCATGGCTTTTTTAGCCCCTAGGCGTTTTGCCAGTAACGCCGACATAATATTAGCTTCATCATCCGCACTTAGAGATAAAAAGACATCGACGCTCTCAATATGCTCTTCAAAAAGCAAATTTTGGTCAGAAGCATCACCATGGAAAACCAAGGTTTTAGAAAGTCTTTCAGCTAAAACTTTCGCTTTTTCTCCATCGCGCTCAATGAGTTTTACTTGATACTTATCTTCTAACTGTTTCGCCACACCTGAGGCAATATTTCCACTGCCAACAATCATGATACGTTTGTAGGTTTTCTCAAGGCGTTGCAACTCACTCATCACCGCTTTAATGTGCTCTGTCGCACAAATGAATGTGATTTCATCGCCCGCCTCAATAATGGTCGAGCCTTGCGGACGAATTAATCTATCATTACGTAAAATCGAAATAATACGGCAATCAATGTGTGGCATATGCTCTTTAAAAGCAGATAGTGCATAGCCCACTAACGGACCACCGTAATAGGCTTTTACAACCACAATGCTAATTCGATTATTGGCAAAATGCGCCACTTGTAAGGCACCTGGATAAGCAATTAAACGTGTAATCTCATCCGTAACTAAATTTTCTGGTGAAATCAGATGATCGATGGGGACGTTTTCATCATTAAATAATTTATCTTTCTCACGCAAATATTCCGCATTACGAATACGTGCAATACGTGTTGGGGTATTGAAAAGGGTATATCCCAACTGGCAAGCAATCATATTGATTTCATCTGATGCCGTTACTGCAACCATCAAATCTGCATCAGCGGCTCCTGCATCACGCAAAACCTTGGGTGAAGAAGGGGAACCTTTAACCACGCGTAAATCATGCTTATCTTGCAAATTCTGCAAATGTTGAGATTCATTATCGACTAGCGTGATATCGTTATCTTCACTCACTAAATTTGCCGCAAGCGTTGTGCCTACTTGCCCTGCACCTAAGATGATTATTTTCATTCTGTTCTCTCCACAACCAAAGGTCGGATACCAATTTCAGCTGAATTTAGACCGCACTTTAATGCCTCAATACGGCGACAAATGTTCGATGTGACTTGTTCAGCTTTTGCCATTTTTTCTGCGGTAATCGCTGGATCTTGTTTACCAAATAATAGGCCGTCGAGTAAACGTTCCGCATGCATACCTTCACGACAAAAATGCAACACGCCTACATCTTCAAATAATGTCGCTACTTTTGCCGTTTTAGTGGTTGCAATGCCTAAAGCGCCATCTTCACCGCCGAGCTCTCTGAATAATTGATGTGTTGGAAATCCGCCACATGCTAAGAAAAAAGCTTTATTGAAAATGATATTTCCCCCGCAGGTCATGCGCATATATTGCCATGCCAGATCAAAATTAGGGTGTTCTGCATAGCGTTGAGCTAAATTTATCGGCTTTAATGCTAATCTCACGACTGAAGTATCTGGCTGAAAATGAAAGGTTGCCGCAGCTACTTCTAATGCACCAGGTTCATATGCATCATCTGAATCTAAAAACGCGACAAAATCGACCGCACTTTTAGCCGAGAGCATCGCACCCCAATTTCGAGCCATTGCAACACCACTATTTTTCGGCATTTGCTCGATAGAGATTCTGTCAGGATATTGTTCTGCAAGCTGTAAGGCTAATGCAAATGTATTATCTGTCGATGCATCATCAATCAGCCAAAGGTGACCAAGATTATTTTGCTGCAACACAGACTCTACTGCACGAACAAGCGTTTGTTCAGTGTTATAGCAAGGAATGACGACATCAATTAAAGGCAAATTCATTTAAGCTGACCGTTTTCTCAATTTTGCATAATAGAACCCATCACCGCCATTCTCTTGTGGCAGGAATTGGATTCCAATCGTATTTTCCGTTTGTTCAAACGGCAATGGCATTAATTCTGCATCGGGTGTTTCAGCTAAAAAACGCTGTATTTGCTGACTGTTCTCATCAGGAAGCACCGAGCAAGTCGCGTAAAGCAAAATACCATTAGGTTTTAATTTTGCCCAAAGCGCTTTTAGAATTTGCCCTTGCAAGGCAACCAATTGAGCAATATCCGTTTCTTGACGTAACCATTTAATATCTGGATGACGACGAATTACGCCCGTTGCTGAGCAAGGTGCATCTAATAAAATACGATCAAAGGATGCACCACTTAAACCTATTTCTGAGAGCCACTTTTCTGGCTCGGTCGCATCACCACAAACGACAACCGCCTGTTGATTCAAACGGGTAAGATTTTCTTCGACGCGTTTTAAGCGATGAGCCTCGACATCAAGCGCAATCACTTTCGCTTGTGGCGCTATTTCTAAAATATGCGTTGTTTTCCCACCTGGAGCCGCGCAAGCATCTAAAATTAATTCATCATTTTGTGGCTCAAGCAATAAAGCGGACCATTGGGCATTGAGATCCTGGACTGTTACTGCGCCTTGTTCAAAATTTGGTAATTTCGAGACAGAAAGCGGTTGAGCTAAACGTAAAGCATGTGGATTATCACATTCAAATGAGACTATCTCTTGCTCTTCCAATAAAGTGCGGTAAGTTTTCGTGTTATTTTGCTGTTGATTGACCCGTAACCACATTGGTGGCTTTTGGTTATTTGCTTCAATAATTTCACGCCAATTCGGATAAGCTTTTTTTGAGTTTATTCACAAACCATTCAGGATGAAGCGTTTGCCAATGTTTTATCTACTACGGAAAGAATATCTTCTTTTTCCCGTAAGAAGCGACGCAATACACCGTTAACCAAACCACGGAAACTATCTGATTTCAATGATTTTGTGGCATTAACTACTTCATCTACCGCCGCATGAGCGGGCACGCGCATATAAAGTAATTGGTACAATCCCACCAATAGCAAGCAGTGCACGATGCGGGTTTTCCCCTTCAATGGCTTATCTAATAATTTTTTTATAATATTTTTCTAAACGAGGCAATAGGCGACAAATACCAAAGGTGATTTCCTGTAATAAAGGTAAATCCTGTGGTTTTACCTGTGATTGCACTTCTGGAAGTAACGTTGATAAGGACTTACCTTGATCTAAAACCTGTAAAATAACTTGAGCAGCAATAGCGCGTACCGAAAGTGCGGTCGATTTTCCTGTTTTTTTGCGTTGAGATACCATTAGTTTAGAACCTTACCGACCTGGAACCAATCTGCTCGACCATTGAGGAAGTCTTGCACAGACATAGGTTTCTTGCCTGCGGGCTGAAGTTGCAATAAATTTAAAACGCCTTCTTTCGTGGCAATTTGGATACCTTTTTTATCGACACTTAAAATCGTCCCAGCTGGTTTATCCACATGTGGCAACACGGTAGCAGCATAAACTTTTAAGGTTTGTTCATTACCTTGTTCATCAGTTAATTGTAGGAAACTAATCGGCCAAGGATTAAACGCGCGAATATTACGTTCAAGCTGGGCTGCCGATAGCGACCAATCTAATTTAGCCTCTTCTTTGGAAAGTTTCTCTGCATAGTTACTTTGGCTATCATCTTGTTTTTCCGCAATGAATTTCCCTTCTTCCAAATGATCCAAAACATCAATCAATGCAGATGGCGCAATTTCAGCTAATTTATGGTAAAGCGAGGCGGAGGTTTCTTGATCATCAATATCGCAATACACTTTGTGCAACATATCGCCAGTATCCAAACCCATATCCATTTGCATAATCGTCACACCTGTTTGTTGATCCCCTGCCCAAATAGATCGCTGAATAGGTGCAGCACCACGCCAACGAGGTAAGAGAGAGCCATGCACATTTAAACAACCTAAACGAGGCATATCCAACACCGCTTGAGGTAAAATCAAACCATAAGCGACAACAACCATTACATCAGCATTTAATGCTTTAAGTTCTGCTTGTGCTTCTTCTTTACGCAAGGATTTTGGTTGATAAACAGGAATTTGATGCTGTTCTGCTAATTGCTTTACAGGACTCGCCTGCAATTTTTTACCGCGGCCAGCCGGTTTATCTGGCTGCGTATAAACAGCAATAATATTGTGATGTGAATTTAAGAGTGCAGTAAGATGCTGTGCTGCGAAGTCCGGCGTACCAGCAAAGATGATATTCAATGGTTTCATAATGTTCTACGTTATGGTATTGATAGGAAAAGTGCGGTCATTTTATACCGCACTTTTGATTATTGTTTTGCAATTTGTTTTTTATATTTCACTAATTTTTCTTTGATACGTTGACGTTTCAACGGTGAAAGATAATCCACAAATAAAATGCCGTTCAAATGATCGATCTCATGTTGAATACAGATTGCTAATAAACCATCTGCATCAAGCGTAAATTCTTTTCCATGACGATCTAACGCTTTTACCGTGACTTTTTCTTTACGAGGCACTAAAGCACGGAATCCAGGGATAGATAAACAACCTTCTTCAATACCTGTTTCACCTTCAGAAGCCAAAATTTCTGGATTGATCAACACTAATTGATTTTGTTTGTCACCTTCAATATCAATCGTAATAATACGCTGCAAGATATCTACCTGTGGAGCGGCAAGACCAATGCCTTCTTCTTGGTACATCGTATCAAACATATCATCTACAATTTTGCGAATGTCATCATTGACTTCAGCAACTGGCTCACAAACAATCTTTAGGTGATCATCTGGATAAATTAATACATTAAGTGCGGTCATATTTTCTCTTGTTTTATTAAAATTACGGTAGTGATTGTATCATAGAATCAACGCTTTGCTAAAATATTGAAAAATCCATAAACAAAAAACCCCAAGCCATTCAGCTCGGGGTTCTACATTCAGTACCTGGCGGTGTCCTACTCTCACATGGGGAAGCCCCACACTACCATCGGCGCATCGGCGTTTCACTTCTGAGTTCGGTATGGGGTCAGGTGGGACCACCGCTCTATCGCCGCCAGGATTATTCCTTTAATAACTTTTCTCTACTCTGCTCTCACTATCTCTAGTGCTCACAACCAAACAAGCTGATTCACTTCAAAACTTTCTTCTTCATCTCTGAGTCTTTTTAGTTTAGTCTTACAACACCCAAAAACCCTTGAGCGTTGTATAGTTAAGCCTCTCGGGCAATTAGTATCTGTTAGCTCAACGGCTCACACCGCTTACACACCAGACCTATCTACGTCTTAGTCTTAAACAACCCTTACTGTCTTAAAGACAGGGAGAACTCATCTCATGGCAAGTTTCGTGCTTAGATGCTTTCAGCACTTATCTCTTCCGCACTTAGCTACCCGGCAATGCGTCTGGCGACACAACCGGAACACCAGTGGTGCGTCCACTCCGGTCCTCTCGTACTAGGAGCAGCCCCTTTCAATTCTCCAACGCCCACGGCAGATAGGGACCGAACTGTCTCACGACGTTCTAAACCCAGCTCGCGTACCACTTTAAATGGCGAACAGCCATACCCTTGGGACCTACTTCAGCCCCAGGATGTGATGAGCCGACATCGAGGTGCCAAACACCGCCGTCGATATGAACTCTTGGGCGGTATCAGCCTGTTATCCCCGGAGTACCTTTTATCCGTTGAGCGATGGCCCTTCCATTCAGAACCACCGGATCACTATGACCTACTTTCGTACCTGCTCGACTTGTCTGTCTCGCAGTTAAGCTTGCTTATACCATTGCACTAACCTGACGATGTCCGACCGTCATTAGCAAACCTTCGTGCTCCTCCGTTACTCTTTGGGAGGAGACCGCCCCAGTCAAACTACCCACCAGACACTGTCCGAGACCACGTTTCGTAATCTTCGTTAGAACATCAAACGTTAAAGGGTGGTATTTCAAGGACGACTCCAACAATACTGGCGTATCATCTTCAAAGTCTCCCACCTATCCTACACATCAAAATTCAATGTTCAGTGTCAAGCTATAGTAAAGGTTCACGGGGTCTTTCCGTCTAGCCGCGGGTACACCGCATCTTCACGGCGATTTCAATTTCACTGAGTCTCGGGTGGAGACAGCCTGGCCATCATTATGCCATTCGTGCAGGTCGGAACTTACCCGACAAGGAATTTCGCTACCTTAGGACCGTTATAGTTACGGCCGCCGTTTACTGGGGCTTCGATCAGGAGCTTCTCTTTCGATTACACCATCAATTAACCTTCCAGCACCGGGCAGGCATCACACCCTATACGTCCACTTTCGTGTTTGCAGAGTGCTGTGTTTTTAATAAACAGTTGCAGCCAGCTGGTATCTTCGACCGGTTCAACCTTCATCCCGCAAGGGACTACAATCTACGCCGGCGCACCTTCTCCCGAAGTTACGGTGCTATTTTTGCCTAGTTCCTTCACCCGAGTTCTCTCAAGCGCCTGAGTATTCTCTACCTGACCACCTGTGTCGGTTTTTCAGTACGGTTTAGATAAACCTGAAGCTTAGTGGCTTTTTCCTGGAAGTGTGGTATCGGTTACTTCAGCTCCGTAGAGCCTCGTCATCATCTCTCAGTGTTAAAGAAGTCCGGATTTGCCTAAACTTCACACCTACCAAACTTAAACGCACATATCCAACAGTGCGATAACCCTAACCTGCTCCGTCCCCACATCGCAGTTTATCCAAGTACGGGAATATTAACCCGTTTCCCATCGACTACGCTTTTTCAGCCTCGCCTTAGGGGCCGACTCACCCTGCCCCGATTAACGTTGGACAGGAACCCTTGGTCTTCCGGCGAACGGGTTTTTTTCACCCGTTTTATCGTTACTTATGTCAGCATTCGCACTTCTGATACGTCCAGCAGCCCTCTCGAGCCACCTTCATCCGCTTACAGAACGCTCCCCTACCCAACAGTACTTTCGTACTGATGCCGCAGCTTCGGTGCTATATTTGAGCCCCGTTACATCTTCCGCGCAGGCCGACTCGACTAGTGAGCTATTACGCTTTCTTTAAATGATGGCTGCTTCTAAGCCAACATCCTAGCTGTCTAAGCCTTCCCACTTCGTTTCCCACTTAATATAGACTTTGGGACCTTAGCTGGCGGTCTGGGTTGTTTCCCTCTCCACGACGGACGTTAGCACCCGCCGTGTGTCTCCTGAGTATCACTCTTCGGTATTCGTAGTTTGCATCGGGTTGGTAATCCGGGATGGACCCCTAGCCGAAACAGTGCTCTACCCCCGAAGGTGTCCGCTCAAGGCTCTACCTAAATAGATTTCGGGGAGAACCAGCTATCTCCCGGTTTGATTGGCCTTTCACCCCCAGCCACAAGTCATCCGCTAATTTTTCAACATTAGTCGGTTCGGTCCTCCAGTTAGTGTTACCCAACCTTCAACCTGCCCATGGCTAGATCACCGGGTTTCGGGTCTATACCTTGCAACTAGACGCCCAGTTAAGACTCGGTTTCCCTTCGGCTCCCCTATTCGGTTAACCTCGCTACAAAATATAAGTCGCTGACCCATTATACAAAAGGTACGCAGTCACCCTTAAAAGGGCTCCCACTGCTTGTACGTACAAGGTTTCAGGTTCTATTTCACTCCCCTCACCGGGGTTCTTTTCGCCTTTCCTTCACAGTACTGGTTCACTATCGGTCAATCAGGAGTATTTAGCCTTGGAGGATGGTCCCCCCATCTTCAAACAGGATATCACGTGTCCCGCCCTACTTGTCGTTAGCTTAGTACCATGACCTGGACTTCGAGTACGGGGCTATCACCCTGTATCGCCAAGCTTCCCAGCTTGTTCCTCTGTCTCTGTCATTATCACTAACAGGCTCCTTCGCGTTCGCTCGCCGCTACTAACGAAATCTCGGTTGATTTCTTTTCCTCGGGGTACTTAGATGTTTCAGTTCTCCCGGTTTGCCTCACTTACCTATGGATTCAGTAAGTGATAGTAGATTCTTCATCTACTGGGTTTCCCCATTCGGACATCTTGGATTAAACGCCTCTTATCGACTCATCCAAGCTTTTTCGCAGATTAGCACGTCCTTCCTCGCCTCTGATTGCCAAGGCATCCACCTTGTACGCTTAGTCACTTAACTATACAACCTCAAAAATTCTTGATGTTGTGTTTTCAACTAAACACTTGATTGCTTTTGTTCAATCAAGATTTTCTTCTTACTCAGACTTTTTCTTATCCTTATAAAGGACTTGAAAGTCTCTTCAGTTTTTCAGCTTGTTTCCTGGTTGTTAAAGAACAGAAGATAATAAAGTTATCTTTATTTGGCGTCCCCACGGGATTCGAACCCCGGTTACCGCCGTGAAAGGGCGATGTCCTAGGCCTCTAGACGATGGGGACAACAAATAAAGATACTCTATCTTACACTTGCTTAACGCACTTTTCTCTCTTCATTCATTTTCTACAATATATCAATCAATCTGTGTGGACACTTATTGTCTCTCGTTTTTGGTAAGGAGGTGATCCAACCGCAGGTTCCCCTACGGTTACCTTTGTTACGACTTCACCCCAGTCATGAATCATACCGTGGTAAACGCCCCCCGAAGGTTAAGCTTATCTACTTCTGGTACAACCCACTCCCATGGTGTGACGGGCGGTGTGTACAAGGCCCGGAACGTATTCACCGCAACATTCTGATTTGCGATTACTAGCGATTCCGACTTCATGGAGTCGAGTTGCAGACTCAATCCGGACTTAGACGTACTTTGTGAGATTCGCTCCAGCTCGCACTCTCGCTTCCCTCTGTATACGCCATTGTAGCACGTGTGTAGCCCCTACTCGTAGGGGCCATGATGACTTGACGTCATCCCCACCTTCCTCCGGTTTATCACCGGCAGTCTCCTTTGAGTTCCCGACCGAATCGCTGGCAACAAAGGATAAGGGTTGCGCTCGTTGCGGGACTTAACCCAACATTTCACAACACGAGCTGACGACAGCCATGCAGCACCTGTCTCAGAGTTCCCGAAGGCACCAATCCATCTCTGGAATGTTCTCTGGATGTCAAGAGTAGGTAAGGTTCTTCGCGTTGCATCGAATTAAACCACATGCTCCACCGCTTGTGCGGGCCCCCGTCAATTCATTTGAGTTTTAACCTTGCGGCCGTACTCCCCAGGCGGTCGATTTATCACGTTAGCTACGGGCGCCAAACTTAAAGCTCAACCCCCAAATCGACATCGTTTACAGCGTGGACTACCAGGGTATCTAATCCTGTTTGCTCCCCACGCTTTCGCACATGAGCGTCAGTACATTCCCAAGGGGCTGCCTTCGCCTTCGGTATTCCTCCACATCTCTACGCATTTCACCGCTACACGTGGAATTCTACCCCTCCCTAAAGTACTCTAGCGACCCAGTATGAAATGCAATTCCCAGGTTAAGCCCGGGGCTTTCACATCTCACTTAAGTCACCGCCTGCGTGCCCTTTACGCCCAGTTATTCCGATTAACGCTCGCACCCTCCGTATTACCGCGGCTGCTGGCACGGAGTTAGCCGGTGCTTCTTCTGTAGTTAACGTCAATCACCTAGTCTATTAAACTAAATGCCTTCCTCGCTACCGAAAGAACTTTACAACCCGAAGGCCTTCTTCATTCACGCGGCATGGCTGCGTCAGGGTTGCCCCCATTGCGCAATATTCCCCACTGCTGCCTCCCGTAGGAGTCTGGGCCGTGTCTCAGTCCCAGTGTGGCTGGTCATCCTCTCAGACCAGCTAGAGATCGTCGGCTTGGTGAGCCTTTACCTCACCAACTACCTAATCCCACTTGGGCTCATCCTATGGCATGTGGCCCGAAGGTCCCACACTTTCATCTCTCGATTCTACGCGGTATTAGCTACAGTTTCCCGTAGTTATCCCCCTCCATAAGCTAGATTCCCAAGCATTACTCACCCGTCCGCCACTCGTCATCAAAGAAGCAAGCTTCTTTATGTTACCGTTCGACTTGCATGTGTTAAGCCTGCCGCCAGCGTTCAATCTGAGCCATGATCAAACTCTTCAATTCAAGTTCAATCGCTCAATACTGCTGACATAAAATGTCACTACTTAAAAAAGTATTATGAATTTCTAGTTAGCACCTATTAAGACTTCAAAATTAAAAAATATTTTTAAAACAAGTCAATCAACAAGTGCCCACACAGATTGTCTGATATATTGTTAAAGAGCAAAAAGAACGACGCACCGGTTTTTCTTAAGAGTCACAACAGCGCGTCGTTGTGTGGGAGTGCATTATAGGGATTTTTTTGAAAGTCCACGCAAGCACTTTTTTTAAAAAATTTGATCGATAGATGATTTTTTTAGACGCAACAGCCTTTTAAGTAAGTCTATTCAACCTTTTTTTAAAGTCCGTTTACAGCGCCTAAATCCATTTGCAGAAAGTATTTCATTAAGTTTATTAAGCCCTTTCTCCTTTTCTTTCTCAGTATAAAACTCACAATTACGATTTTTCTAAAGCGCCACGAAGTCGCCAATAAAAAAAGCTTCAGTTGCACCAATATCCGCTTTCTTCAAACGAACAATTGCATTTTCAGCACCTATTTGTCGTAAGATATCCACATTATCAATACCGACTTTCTTTAGTGCTCGTTCATACTTTAATAGATAAATTCGGTAAATCACGAATCCGTCCAATCTTAGAGAGCGCAGACTCGAGTTTTTTTCCTTCCTTATTTGAGTTATTGAAAGAATGATCAAAGTTCTCATTAAGACATTATCTTTCAAGATACTTTCAGTTAAAGCATAATAATCAGATAACACAAAGCGTTTATTGAGTTCATTTGTTGCAAAAGGCTTTGCATCCCAGTCCCTTTTAATTTTATCGAAAGCTCATCCTTAGCGCTCAAGTAAACCTTATTATTAGTCCCAAACAGCAAACATATCCTTATCTTTTATGGAATAGCCATATCCAGTAAATAGGTTTTTACTTGTTACATCTCCAATCAGTTGATTTAACAAATTACATACTCTGACTGATATGATCATTTGGGTATTATGAGATTTTTCATTTTAAAAGCTCCTCCTTAGAGTAAGGTTTATTTTATATACGACTATAACTAAGAAGTACTTCTCATAGAATAGTTATATCATAATCAATCAAAGGTGATGAACTAAAAAGATTTTTCAATTTTGTGAGATAGATCGCAAATGTAAAATTTATTTATAGATAAACAACTAGATTTGATAAAAACAAGATTATAGTTTAATAACTTTAAGCCTATTAAAAATTTTGTAATATATCAGGAGTAAATAATGATAACTAGGACTTGTTCTTGAAGGCGGCGGCATGAGAGGGAATGTTTACAGCAGGTGTCCTTGATGCACTCATGGGAACAAAACATTCAAATAGATAAAATTATTGGCGTTTCTGCGGGCGCATTATTTGGCATAAATTATGCATCCAATCAAAAAGAAAGAGCGTTGAGATATAACCTAAAATATCTTAAAGATAAACGGTACATGGGATTTCATAGCCTTTTTTTACAACAGGCAACATTGTCAATAAAGATTTTGCTTTCTATGATCTCCCCTTTAATCTCGACCCTTTTGATCAAAATGAGTTCGAAAAATCTCACATTGATTTCTATTTGGCAGCGACAAACATTGAGAATGGTAAAGCTGAATATTTCAAAATCGAAAATGTTTTCAAAGAAATGGAATACTTCAGAGCAACCTCGGCCATGCCTTTTGTCTCGCAATTTGTGGAAATCAATGGGCAAAAATATCTAGACGGTGGAATTGCTGATAGTATTCCATTTGAAAAAGCACAAGAGCTCGGTTGTGATAAAATCATCGTCGTTTTAACCCAACCTATCGACTACCGTAAAACAAAATCTTCTTCTTTTTTATTCAAACTTTTTTATCGCAAATATCCACACTTAGTTAAAACCTTAGAAAATCGCTACCGCACTTATAATGAACAAGTAGAAGAAATCATTCGTTTAGAAAAACAAAATAAAATCTTTGTAATCCGTCCAAATGTACCGCTCAATATAGGTCGATTAGAACGAGATGAAACCAAAATAAGAACTGTATATGAACTGGGTGAAAAAAATTCTCTCAGCACAAATTCAAGATCTAAAAAAATACTTAACAAGTTGATTTTTAAATAAACTATTTCTCAATTTTGGAATCTGGTTCACATTTTTTTCGTCAAGGAAAAAAATTTTCTCTTGATACTGTACATCAATACAGATATAATCTAGCCAAATTTAGATAACTCTATTCAAGAAGGTTTTATATGGCAACTCAAGAAGAAAAGCAAAAAGCGCTCGCCGCAGCACTTGGTCAAATTGAAAAGCAATTCGGTAAAGGCTCAATTATGAAATTGGGTGATACTCAAGCCCTTGATGTTGAATCTGTTTCAACTGGTTCTTTAGGTCTTGATGTCGCTCTTGGTATTGGTGGTTTACCAATGGGTCGTATTGTTGAAATTTTTGGACCTGAATCTTCTGGTAAAACAACTTTAACTTTATCTGTTATCGCTCAAGCACAAAAAGTAGGTAAAACTTGTGCGTTTATTGATGCGGAGCATGCGCTTGATCCTATTTATGCAGCAAAACTTGGTGTTGATGTTAAAGAACTTTTTAGTCTCCCAGCCAGATAATGGTGAACAAGCACTTGAAATTTGTGATGCATTAGTACGTTCTGGCGCTGTAGATGTCGTCATTGTGGACTCTGTTGCTGCACTTACCCCGAAAGCTGAAATTGAAGGCGAAATGGGTGATTCACACATGGGTTTACAAGCGCGTTTAATGTCTCAAGCGCTACGTAAATTAACTGGTCAAATCAAAAAAATGCAAACTGTCTTGTTATCTTCATTAACCAAATTCGTATGAAAATTGGTGTCATGTTTGGTAACCCAGAAACCACAACCGGTGGTAACGCGCTAAAATTCTACTCTTCTGTTCGTTTAGATATCCGTCGTACTGGTTCAGTTAAAGATGGAGATGAGGTCATTGGTAACGAAACTCGTGTTAAAGTCGTTAAAAATAAATTAGCAGCACCTTTCCGCCAAGTTGATTTCCAAATTCTTTACGGAGAAGGTATTTCGAAAGCTGGCGAATTAATTGAACTCGGTGTTAAACATAAACTTGTTGAGAAATCTGGTGCATGGTATGCATATAACGGTGAAAAAAAATTGGTCAAGGTAAAGCTAATGCAATGAAATGGTTACATGAAAACCCTGCGAAAATCAGACGAACTTGAAGCGAAGCTTCGTGCTGAATTAGTCGCCAACCCAGAACAAGCATTAATGGCTGATATTGAACAATCTACCGATGACGCAGAAAGTGATTTCTAATCACTAAAAAGTGCGGTCAAAATTGACCGCACTTTTTCATTTCAACCATATTTCACCCTAAAAGGAATTTCTATGTCTTCTCTTGCTTTGAGCTATGTCGTTAATTTACTTGCTCGACGTGAATATAGCGAATTTGAACTACGCAATAAAATGCAGGAAAAAGCATTTACAGAAGATGAGATCGATGAAACGATTGCTTACTGTCAGAAAAAAACTGGCAAAATGATAAACGATTTGCTGAAAATTATTTTACACGCACGTTCGCAGCGTGGGTATGGTGCAAATCGTATCAAACAAGAATTACGTCAACTGAAAAGGCGTACCCTTCAGACGTAATCAATGAAGTCCTCGCAGAAAGTGAAATTAATTGGATTGAAATAGCAGAAAAGGTTCTACAAAAAAGTTTCCTAATTATGCAGAACCTCAACCAATCAAAAGCAAACAAAAAATTTGGCAGTATATGCTCTCTCATGGATTTTATTCTGAAGAATTTAGCGATTTTATCGGAAATGGAATAGAAGACTGATGAGCCTAAAGAAATAAATCCCTAATACTGTAAAAAAATTAAACAACCAACTAAATGGCTCACTAAAAACGAACAATCCATTTACCCACTCTTCTTTAAAAAGAGTTCTATTACTTCGCCTGAAAAAGAAGAAAAGGTGGTGAGAGCACCAAGAAATCCAGTCACTAAGAATAATCGCCATTCAGGGCTAAATTGAGGAAATAACCAAAAGGCAGACACTAAAATTCCCATCAAAAAACAGCCAATAAAGTTCGCCACAAGTGTACCAAATGCAAGTGTGCTAAATAGTGAATTCAACCAAAGACCCAATCCCCATCGTAGGGATGCACCGATAGCTGCACCTGTGCTCACAAGAATGATTGACTGAAACATTTATTTGATACCAAAAAGCTCCGCCAAATGCTTAGCTACTGCTTCATCTTTATTGAACCCAATCTCTTCCAATTCAGGGCAAGCTTCTTTTAGACGAGGATCAGCATTTGCCATTACATAACCTTTACCAGCCAAAGAAAGCATTTCAACATCATTCTGACCATCACCAAAAGCAATACAATCTTTTAATCCATAATTTCTATTTTCTAATAGATGAGCTAGTGCATCACCTTTAGATACATTTTTGTTCATGACCTCTAAGCAAGTCACAGCGGAATAAACAATCGTAGCTTTATCACCAAAATGTGTTCTAAGATAATCTTCCAGTTCTACAAGATCTTTCGGGTCACGAGCAATAAAAAATACTTTTTCAGTTCCTCTTCCGTGATGTTTTGTGAAATCAACCACCTCATACATGAAACCTGAATCCTTGTGATATTTTGCTAATTCAGGCACATCTATATTGATAAACCAACCATCATCTTGATAAGTATTGATACAAATCTTGGTACGATCAAAAGGGATTTTATACAACTCAAGCACGATTTCTTCTGGAAGACTATTGCTATAAATAAGGTTACCTTTTAGGTCACGTACTCTCGCGCCATTAGAAGTGATCATTACAGCATGCTCCGCTCCAATCTTACCCTAAAATAGAAGAAACATCCGTGTGATTACGGCCTGTCGCTAAAATAATATCAACACCTTTTTGTTCTAATTTATTTAATATCTCAATTGTAAAATCACCAATTACATGATTGGTATTGAGTAATGTACCGTCAAGATCAGAAACAACGGCTTTAAATGGAAGTTGTTGCATAAAAACACCCGTATAAAAAATGAGTCTGTATCATACCAAAACAACACGATTTTTGACCGCACTTTCTATCATAAAAACGACATTCATTGATAAAAAACAAAAAGGCGTATCTTTCGATACGCCTTCTTTATCTAACTTGTTACAGTTAATACATCAATTATTTGATGATTTTCGCAACAACGCCAGCACCTACTGTACGGCCACCTTCACGGATTGCGAAACGTAAACCTTGGTCCATCGCGATTGGGTGGATTAAGCTTACTGTCATTTTGATGTTATCACCAGGCATTACCATTTCCACGCCTTCTGGTAATTCAATTGTACCAGTTACGTCAGTTGTACGGAAATAGAACTGTGGACGGTAACCTTTGAAGAATGGAGTGTGACGACCACCTTCATCTTTTGATAATACGTAAACTTCTGATTCGAAATCTGTGTGTGGAGTGATTGAACCTGGTTTCGCTAATACTTGACCACGTTCGATTTCTTCACGTTTGGTACCACGTAATAATGCACCAATGTTCTCACCTGCACGACCTTCGTCAAGTAATTTACGGAACATTTCAACACCAGTTACAGTTGTTTTTCGCTGTTGGTTTTGATACCTACGATTTCAACTTCATCACCAGTGCGGATGATACCACGCTCAACACGACCTGTTACTACTGTACCACGACCTGAAATTGAGAACACGTCTTCGATTGGAAGAAGGAACGGTTGGTCAATTGCACGCTCTGGTTCAGGAATGTAAGTATCTAAGTGGTTTGCTAACTCAAGGATTTTTTCTTCCCATTCTGCAACGCCGTTTAATGCTTGTAATGCAGAACCACGTACGATTGGTGTATCATCACCTGGGAAATCATATTGAGAAAGAAGTTCACGAACTTCCATTTCTACTAATTCTAATAACTCTTCGTCATCTACCATGTCGCATTTGTTTAAGAATACGATGATGTAAGGTACACCTACTTGGCGACCTAATAAGATGTGCTCACGAGTTTGTGGCATAGGACCATCTGTTGCTGCTACTACTAAGATAGCACCGTCCATTTGCGCCGCACCGGTAATCATGTTTTTAACATAGTCCGCGTGTCCTGGGCAGTCAACGTGTGCGTAGTGACGAGTTGGAGTATCGTATTCAACGTGTGAAGTGTTGATGGTGATACCACGCGCTTTTTCTTCTGGCGCGTTATCGATTTGGTCGAATGCACGAGCTGCACCACCGTAGTGTTTTGCTAATACGGTTGTGATTGCTGCTGTTAAAGTTGTTTTACCGTGGTCAACGTGGCCGATTGTACCCACGTTTACGTGCGGTTTTGTACGTTCAAATTTTTCTTTAGACATTTAAAGAGTCCCTCTAAATAGACACGGTTATCGATGGGTAAATTAAACCACATTAACCAATAAAATCATTACTACTTAATAAGGAGAGAGGAATTTGGAAGGCTGGTGCTGATAGGCGGATTTGAACCGCCGACCTCACCCTTACCAAGGGTGCGCTCTACCAACTGAGCTATATCAGCGTTTGGAGCGGGCAGCGGGAATCGAACCCGCATCATTAGCTTGGAAGGCTAAGGTAATAGCCATTATACGATGCCCGCAGTCCTAAATTCATCTGTCCCATCAGAATTCATTTAGAAAATGGTGGAGGGAGAAGGATTCGAACCTTCGAAGGCTGAGCCAACAGATTTACAGTCTGCCCCCTTTGGCCGCTCGGGAACCCCTCCACGCTAAATGAATACTTGTTTACTAAAGGATGGTGCCGACTACCGGAATCGAACTGGTGACCTACTGATTACAAGTCAGTTGCTCTACCCTACTGAGCTAAGTCGGCGTGTTGTAAGCAAGTGAGGCGTATTATATGGAAAATTTTATGCCTGACAAGTTTTTTTTATGAAAAATGCGTTTTTTTTAACTATTCGTCTAATTTACAAGCAAAAAGCCACATTCTTGCTTTAAAACTCACCACTTTTAATAAAAAACGATGATCACAACTCATTTATAGGGTATATTTTTGTCCAATTTTTTTCACTCTAGATATAAAGCACCGTGGAAATTACCGAACAACTCACCCCCTTTCTGAACTTTAGTCGTCAGCAATGGGCCGAATTAAGAAAAATCTGTTCCGCTAAAATTAACGGAGCAAGATCTCAAAACCGCTTTTAGGTTTTTAATGAAGAGCTTTCTCTGATGAAGTGAGCACCATTTATCTGCCACTTGCACGTCTGATTAACTACTATATTGATGAAAAACCTTCGCCGCCAAAACGGTTTTTAAATCGTTTTCTTGGCGGACAAAGCCCCTAAAGTCCCTTACATCATTAGTATCGCGGGTAGTGTGGCTGTTGGGAAAAGTACATCGGCACGTATTTTGCAATCGTTGCTAACCCACTGGCCTACCGAACGAAAAGTTGATCTGATTACTACCGATGGTTTCCTGTATCCATTAGAAAAACTAAAAAAAGACGATTTGCTACAAAAAAAAGGCTTTCCTATTTCTTATGATACGGCGAAATTAATTCGTTTTTTAGCTGATATCAAATCAGGTAAGCCATCAGTGAAATCGCCTATTTATTCTCATCTGACTTACGATATCGTTCCTGATAAGTTCGATATTGTCGATCAACCGGATATTTTAATTTTAGAAGGGTTAAATGTTCTCCAAACAGGTTCAAACAAAGCCAATCAAACCTTCGTATCTGATTTTGTGGACTTTTCTATTTACGTTGATGCAGACGAGAACTTTACTCAAAGAATGGTACATCAAAGCGATTCTTAAAATTCCGTCAAAGTGCTTTTCACTAATCCAGATTCCTATTTTTAAACATTATGCCAATCTCTCTGAGCAAGAAGCCATTGAAACGGCCAGCAACATTTGGGATAACATTAATGGATTGAATTTAAAACAAAACATTCTGCCGACTCGTGAGCGCGCCAATCTCATTCTTAGAAAAGGTGAAAATCACGAAGTTGAGTTAGTGAAATTAAGAAAATAAAAAGAGCGGTCAAATTTGACCGCTCTTTTTCTCACTGCCTTACGACATTCTTCCATTCTCAATGCCAATCACCTGATCGCAAATCGCCATGGTGGATTGACGATGACTCACGAGAATAATCAATTTTTTTCTGCTTTTCACGTTCAACAATGATTTCAAAATCATCGCTTCGTTTAAAGCTGTCCAAATTGCTGGTCGGTTCATCGAGTAAAAATAATCGGCGCATTGTGCAAGAATGCACGAGCAATACCGATACGTTGTTTTTCACCATCAGACAAGTTGCCGCCCTAATTCGGTCATTTTTCGTTTGATAACCCTTCTGGCAAAGCTCAAAAATGAAATCATGAATTGACGCTTTCTTCGCGGCTTCCATAATTTCTTCTAACGTTGCATCACGGCGCGCAAGACGGATATTTTTCCTCAATGGTTTCGTTGAAAATATAGGGTTTGCTGGGTAATGTATGCCATATTGTCACGCAAACTACGGGTATTGATATTCGGTAAGCTTTTCACCGTTAATTTTAATGCTACCCGATTTAGGATCGTAAAAACGCATCAGCAGTTTTTAACAAGGTACTTTTACCGCTACCGCTTCTGCCGTGAATACCCTAAGATTTCACCTTTTTTTCACCGATAAAGCTAACATCCGATAAAATTTGTTCTTCACCATAAGCAAAACTTACGTTCTCAACATCAATGCGAGAAACCTCTTTTCAAATCGACCGCACTTTTCTACGTCTTTTTAATTCGGGTTCTTCTGCTAGCAAGCTCAATACACGCTCACCTGAAGCCAAGGTTTGTAACAAGTTGCTTGAAAGGTTACTTAACGCAATAACCGGGCCATAGCTCGACATCAATAAAATCACGCCGATTAAAAAGGCAGAAAAATCAATCTTATCTAGACTAAACAAAATTAAGCCTGTGAATAACATAATGATGTTAAACGCTGATACTGCCACTTCAGTGTAAACGCGCACTTTAGCTTCTTGGTCTTTAATGCGTTCAAAAGCTGTATCGATTTTTTGGCTGCGTTGTTGAATTTCATCTAAACGTTGTTGTGCATAGCCGAAAAGTTGAATTTCTTTCATACCACGCACGCTGTCGAGGAAGAAGTCATTCATTTCGCCTACTAATTCACGATAGCGTCTGCCATCTTCACGCGCCAATTTGGTGGTGATAATGGGTAGAATCACGCCCACCGTTAAATAAGCGGCTAATGCCACAACCACAAACCAACCTGAAAGATGCGCAAAGACCAACAATAAAATCGCAGAAGTAAAGAACGCGATCATAATTGGTGCAATGGTGTGCGCATAGAACACTTCGAGCAATTCGATATCATTAGTTACCAAGGACACTAATTGCCCCGCTTGTTTGTCTTGCAACTTCACAAAAGCCAAACGGCGTAAAGAAGAAAACACTTTATCGCGCAATAATGCCAATAATTTAAAAGCAATATAGTGCCCTGACATTTGCTCTAAATAACGCAATGCGCCACGAGCCACCGCCAACACGATAAGTGCGGTCAAAATTCCAGAAAAAAACTTAAATGGGTGTCAAAGTTTAAGAAGATTTACTAAACCCATCGCACCAAGCACCATAATAAAGATAGCGGCAAGAAAACCGAGCGTTCCCATGGTGATAGTAAACGCCATAATATGCGCCAGTGGGGTCACTAATTTCAACAAATGCCCCATCACAACAAAACCATTTTTACGCATTTGCCACCTCTCTAATTTGTTCTAAATCTTTTTGTTGTTGGAACATTTCAGCATACGCACCTTGTTTTTCCATGAGTTCTTTATGCGTGCCTTGCTCAATCAATTTGCCTTGTTCAAGCACATTAATGCAGTCGGCATTCACGGCATTGGCCAAGCGGTGGGAAATCATCACAATGGTTTTTTGTTGTTTAAATTGCTGAATGAACTGCAAAATAATTTCTTCGCTTTCTACATCAATGTTACTGGTCGCTTCATCAAAAATATAAAGCGCCGCATTGTGTAATAACGCACGCGCTAAGGCTAAACGTTGAATTTGACCGCCAGATAAATTCGCGCCACGGCTTAATAGCGGCATATCTAATCCACCATTATCTCGAACGAATTGCGCCAAATTGACTTGTTCTAAACACGCATAAATTTGTTCATCTGTAGCATCAATTTTCGCCATGGTCATATTTTCGCGCAGCGTACCTTTAAACACGTAACTGCTATGGCTCACCAAAGAGACTTTTTCATAAAACGAATGACGATCAATCTCTTGAATTTCTTGGCCGTTGAATAAAATCTTACCTTGTTGCGCTTTATTAAAGCCCATTAGCAATGAAACCAAGGTTGATTTACCACAACCACTTTTACCCACAAATACCGTAAGCTGATTTGGTAAGATGCTTAAATCTAAGCCAACAATCGCAGGTTTCTCTTCGCTATAAGCAAAAATATAGATTTTGAATATCCACTTGAATGGCATTTTTCGCTGCAAAATCGACCGCTTGTGTTTGAGTTTCCACTGGCGTATCTAACAATGTGAATATCTTATCTGATGCCGCTTTACCATTCATCGCCACATGGAAGAAAGAACCCAATAAACGAAGTGGAATAAAGAATTCAGAAGAAAGCAGAATAAATAAAATGACGCCTAATACGGTTAATTGATCCGCTTGGAATTGCAACAAAGGCCGTTAAAATCCCGATTGCTGCACCCACCGTAAGCAAGTAAATCCATCAGTGATACCGAGTTAAGCTGCATGGTAGAGCACTTTCATGGTAATTTTGCGAAATGTTCTGCTTCTTCATCCATTGCTTTCGCTTTATAAGCATCATCTTGATAGATTTTTCAGCGTAATTAAACCCTGTAGGTTATCTAAGAAACTGCTGCCTAATCCCACATAAATGGACCAATATTTTGCCAAGAGTTTTTTTCGCAATTTTATTCACCGCAATGATCGACATAGGAATAAGCGGCACGCAAATCAGCAAAAATCACGGCTGTTTTAAAGCTGAAAAAGATCAGGAAAGCAAAGAGTGTGAGCGGGGCAAGCAAGCTATAAAAAAGCTGAGGTAAATAACGTCCGAAATAGATTTCAAGTTGTTCTACGCCTTCTGAAGCCACTTGGATAATGTTTGACGTAGATTGTTGATTCACTTGGTTAAGTGGCATCGAAGCCAATTTACGATAGATGAGGCTACGCAGCTCATGTTTTACTTTCGTACTGGCAAAATAAGAGGCCTGTACCGATTTTTTACCCGCAAAGGCACGAAACGCCAAAGCAGCAATTAAAACGATGCCCAAAATGACCGCACTTATAGGGCCCAATTCATTAAAATAAGCCGCCTGTAAAATATAAGAAAACACGACGGCACTGATAATCCCACCAATTAACGCCACCCAATTCCATAACACTGTGATGCCAATCCATTTTTTTACTGTCGGCCACCGTGTTAATTAGGGCGTTTATCTATCATCATAATGATTGCTCCTAAAAACAAAAAAGAAGTACGCACATTACTATGCGTACTTTGCTACCAATCTAACAACCAAAAACGAGTCTATTTCGTATCATTGTCCTTAAAGCGATAAAAATCGTGAAAATTATAGTAAAGAATACACACAAATAATAGATCTAATTGAAAAATTATTTTTATTTCTAGATAAGATAAAAATACCGCACTTGGTTTTCCCTAAGTGCGGTCATTTTCAGTGATATTTTTGAGTATTAGACTAAACGTCTAAGTTTGCTCGCAACGCATTCATTTCGATGAATTCACGACGAGGCTCAACTTCATCACCCATTAATGTAGTGAAGAGTTGGTCTGCTGCAACAGCATCTTTAATTGATACTTTTAACATACGACGAGCATTTGGATCCATGGTGGTTTCCCAAAGTTGCTCAGCGTTCATTTCACCCAACCCTTTATAACGTTGGATTTCTAAGCCACGACGAGATTCTTTCATCAACCATTCAACAGCTTGTTCAAATGATTGAACTGGTTGAGTTTTTTCACCACGAGTAACGTAAGCGCCCTCTTCTAGCAAGCCATTCACTTGCTGACCGAATGTCGAGTAATCTTTGCAAATTCATTACCCGTTACAAAATCAAAGTTGATGAAGTAATCGGTATCAATACCATGTTTACGAACAGTAATGACTGCTTCATATACTTGGCGTTCACTGTTAAATTGCGTTCTTGCCGAATATAAATGCGCTTCTGTTTCTTTTTCGGTTAAGTACGCAACAAAAGAATTCGCCCAATTTTCGACCGCACTTTCATTACGCATTAAATCAACGGTTAATTGTGGTTGGTAAACCAAAGCCTTGTAACAATGGCTCTGGATAGTAACGACTTAAACGAGTAATTAATTTCTGAACATTGTTATATTCGCCTACTAATTTCTCAAACACTAAGTCATTCATTGCCGGTGCATTGGCACTGATATGTAATGCTGCGCCATCTAACGCAAGCATTAATTCATATTGCACCATTTCGTCGTTATCTTTGATATAACGCTCTTGTTTACCTTTTTTCACTTTATAAAGTGGCGGCTGAGCAATATACACGTAACCACGCTCAATTAATTCCGGCATTTGACGATAGAAGAAGGTCAACAATAAAGTACGAATGTGTGAACCGTCCACATCCGCATCGGTCATGATAATGATGTGATGATAACGTAATTTATCCGGATTATATTCATCGCGGCCAATACCACAGCCAAGCGCTGTAATTAATGTACCCACTTCTTGAGAAGAAAGCATTTTGTCAAAACGTGCTTTTTCAACGTTAAGAATCTTCCCTTTTAAGGGTAAAATTGCTTGAGTTTTACGATCACGACCTGATTTTGCCGAACCACCCGCAGAATCCCCTCCACGAGGTAAAAGTTCTGAAAGAGCTGGATCTTTTTCTTGGCAGTCTGCTAATTTACCCGGAAGACCTGCAATATCTCAATGCGCCTTTACGACGGGTCATTTCACGTGCTTTACGTGCTGCTTCACGTGCACGTGCAGCCGTAATAATTTGATTTACAATGATTTTTCGCATCAGCTGGATTTTCTAATAGATATTCCTGCATACGCTCATTCATGGCAGATTCAACCGCACTTTTTCACTTCAGAAGACACTAATTTGTCTTTTGTTTGTGAAGAGAATTTAGGATCGGGCACTTTCACCGAAATAATCGCCACCAAACCTTCACGTGCGTCGTCACCTGACGTACTCACTTTCTCTTTTTTCAGTAACCCTTCGCTTTCCATATAGTTATTTAAGCTACGCGTTAATGCACCACGGAAACCGGCTAAGTGTGTACCACCATCACGCTGTGGAATGTTATTGGTAAAGCAATAAACGTTTTTCGTTTACGCCATCATTCCATTGCAATGCGACTTCCACGCCAATACCGTCTTTTTCAGCTGAAAAATAGAATGGTTTTGGGTGAATTGGATTTTTATTTTTATTTAAATATTCAACGAATGCTTGAATACCACCTTCGTAATGGAAGTGATCTTCTGTGCCATCACGTTTGTCGATTAAACGAATTGATACACCAGAGTTTAAGAATGAAAGCTCACGTAAGCGTTTTGCTAAAATTTTGTAATCGAAAGTTGTAATCGCAAAGATTTCTGGACTTGGCCAGAAACGCACCGTTGTACCCGTCGCTTGAGTTTCACCGATAATAGTTAAAGGCCCTTGAGGCTCACCTAAGTGATAGAATTGCTCGTACACATGACCTTGGCGACGAATGGTTAATTGCAATTTATCAGAAAGTGCATTTACTACCGAAACACCCACGCCGTGCAAACCACCTGATACTTTATAAGAGTTATCATCGAATTTACCGCCCGCGTGAAGCACGGTCATGATTACTTCTGCTGCAGAAACACCTTCTTCTGGGTGAATATCCACTGGAATACCACGGCCATCATCTTGTACGGAAACAGAATTATCATCATGAATGGTGACGATAATATCGGAACAATACCCCGCAAGGGCTTCATCGATCGCATTATCCACCACCTCAAACACCATATGGTGTAGGCCTGTTCCATCATCGGTATCCCCAATATACATGCCCGGACGTTTCCGAACCGCATCAAGCCCTTTTAAGACTTTAATACTTGATGCACCATAAGCATTTTCTGTAACCGGTGTTTCTGACATAGTTTTTCTCTATTTTGTAATGAAAATTGTGCGGAATTATAGCAAAAAACTGACTATTTTGCGAAATAAAAGTGCGGTCAAAATTTTCGCTGTTTAAAAACCAATAAACAAAGTACATAGCATATAAACAAAAAAGACGAGTTTTATCTAAACTCGTCTTTTTTATTGTATTAACACTTATTTCCAAATATGGTTATTTAACCCGAGTTCTTTCACCATATCGGTAAAGCCTTTGATACTCGAAATATAATCACGAATCGTACTGTCTTCCAGCAAGGACTTTTCAAAAGATGGTTCAAAACTATTCTTTCCTAAATTAGCCGCAACAATCACTTCTCGGTTACGAAGTACCATCGAAATAGGACAATTAAATTTTCTTTCAAGTCCACAAAAGCGTTCCATTAACTTAGGCGATAAGGCATATCTGGCTAAGATTTGATCTTCAGTAAACACATCAAAATAACGATTAAAAGATGGACTATCCATCAAAGCAATTTCACCTTCTTTTCTTAAACACCCCTCCTTCTTATCGCAAACATAAACCCAATGGGCCAGTTCTTTAGGGAAGGTCGCTTTAAATAAAATGCCTTGAAAGGTCGTGGTCCTTAATCCTTTCATCATTTTTCCGCTCGGTTCCATATTAAACGCTGCAAAATCACAGATTTCAACTTCAGTCTGGTCAAGCTCACCCAAAATTAAATCCTCACTACGATAACTCGCTGGATAACTATCGTAAACTGAGAAAAATCATTAAGATGAAGCCCCTGATCTGGTCTAAAGTGGAAGCCAAACTCCTGGACAATCGTGTTAATCACCCGAGTTTTAAATTCTGCAATAAAGCGTTTATATCTAAAAAAATAAGCGACGAAAAGAATAAATGAGCACACCAAGAATCAATGCCGTACTTAATAGATTCTCACTCCTATCGCACCGAGAAGCAAAAAATAACCCAAAACACAACCCAATTATCGATTTGTTGATAAGTGATTTGACGGCTAAAGCGTTCCTCATCTAATTTTTCCAACCCCAGAAACGAATCCTTCAATCTCTTTTGGTGTATTCATTGTTTGTCCACTTATTGTTTAAATAAATTACCCACATTAGGGACTTCCGCTTCATTCTGAGGAATATCGAAAATGTTCCTTTCTGGAAATTAAACAAGTTTGCAATTAAATTTGACGGGAACATTTCCACCGCATTGTTATACTCTTCAACTGCTGAATTATAAGTACGTCTCGCTGCAGAAATTTGCTCTTCCACATCGCTAAGTGTGGTCTGAATTTGCATAAGATTTTGATTGGCCTTGAGATCAGGGTAATTTTCTAGACGAACCTGTAAATGACGTAATACCCCCGAAATCTCATTATTGAGTTGGAATTTTTCACTTGTAGTATGAGCTAATTTAGCACTTTCACGTAACGTCACGATACGCTCAAGCAAGCTACGCTCATGCGACATATATTCCTTTGCTGTGGCAACAAGGTTTGGTAACAAATCATAACGACGCTTTAACTGAACATCCACGCTTGCCTCAACACTGCTCACTTGATTACGTCTCATAACCAATTTGTTATACATTGAAATGGTGAAAGCTAAAGTTACAACAACAATACCTGCGACTACACTCATCATTATTTTCTCCATAAAAAATTATCCCTGCTTAGTATAGGGAAAAGCGTAATAAAAATCCATTCTCTTAGACAATTTTTGTTGATAAAAATCAATAAAAATAAACAAAACCAAGAATTTAACTTTATTCACTTCCTATTCATATCGACGCAAAGTGCGGTCAAATTTTCACGAAGATTTTTCGAGACCCAAATCCTTTCTTTATTATTATGATTTTTATGTACAAAAATATACTCCAAGTGAAAGATAATGCTCAACAAATAACAATCATTCTCAATAACTAAGTAAAAACAATCACTTACCCACTTATTTTATAAGGAAAAATAAGGGTATTTTTGATTACGATCAAATAAATTTCCCTCATCAAGGCATATCATAGGCAAATTAACCATACAAGTAACGTGCCAATTGGAGTGATTATATGCAACGAAGTGATGGATTATTTTCTGCTTTAGCAGAAGTTTCCCGTCGGGATTTTATGAAGTTATGTACCGCACTTGCGGCGACTATGGGGTTAAGTTCAAAAGCGGGTGCAGAAATGACCGCTGCTTTAACCGAACCTAAACGTCCACCAGTATTATGGATTGGTGCGCAAGAATGTACGGGTTGTACTGAATCCTTGCTACGCGCCACCCACCCAACAGTAGAAAACTTGGTATTGGAAATGATTTCCTTAGAATACCACGAAACTCTTTCTGCAGCCTTTGGGGAACAAGCTGAAGATAACAAACACAATGCAATTAAACAGTATTATGGAAAATATGTTTTAGTCGTAGATGGATCTATTCCGGTGAAAGACGGTGGCGTCTATTGTATGGTAGCAGGTAAACCGATTGTAGAACACATCCAAGACGCTGCTAAAGGTGCTGCCGCAATTATTGCGATCGGTTCTTGTGCAGCATGGGGCGGCGTACCTTCTAGTGGTGGCAACCCAACTGGTGCAAGCAGCTTGTCTGAAGTATTACCAAAAGGCACTCCGGTGATTAATATTCCAGGCTGTCCACCAAATCCACACAACTTCCTTGCAACTGTCGCTTATATTCTTACTTATAAGAAACTACCCGCAATGGACAAATTAAATCGTCCATTATTCGCTTACGATCGCTTAATTCACGAAAACTGCTATCGTCGTCCGCACTTTGATGCGGGTCGCTTCGCTAAAGAATACGGCGATTATGGTCACCGCAACGGTTGGTGTTTGTATCATCTCGGTTGTAAAGGACCAGAAACTTACGGTAACTGCTCTACTTTAGAATTCTGTGATGTCGGCGGTAATAACTGGCCGGTCGGTATCGGACACCCTTGTTATGGTTGTAACGAAAAAGGCGTCGGCTTTTACTAAAGGTATCTTCCAATTAGCGGGCGTAGAAAAACCCAACACCACGCGTTGAAAAACCAGATGTTAATAATACCGAAGGTTCAGGTGCAACCATGACCGCCATTGGTTTATTAGGCGGCGCAGCTGCAATCCTAGCCGGTGTGAGTGTTGTGACCTTACGCGAATTAAGCGCTCAACATAAAGCCCGTTCTGAAGCTAAAGCTGCAGAGAAAGAACAACATACAGGTAAATAACAATGGATAGACGAAAATTTCTAAAAGCAGGTATGCTTGGCGGAATCGCATCTACCTTGCCTGTGTCAAATGCGCAGGCAACGGAAACGGTTGAGCCCATTCCTGGCGCACTAGGAATGCTTTACGACTCTACCCTTTGTGTAGGTTGTCAAGCATGCGTGGCTGAATGTCAAAACGTAAACCACACACCAGTAAATCCGAAAGGTGATCAAACTTGGTCAAATAACGACAAACTCACGCCATTTACTCGTAACGTGATTCAAGTAGTGGAGTGATGGTGACGGCACAAAATAAAGACAAAACAGAAAACGGCTATGCTTACGTGAAAAACAATGTATGCATTGCGTTGACCCTAAACTGTGTTGCGGTTTGTCCCTGTTCAAGCGCTCACCAAAGATCCAAAACCGGTATCGTGAAAATATGATCCCTGATATTTGTACTGGTTGCCGTTATTGCATGGTAGGTTGTCCTTTTGATGTGCCAAAATACGACTATGACAATCCATTCGGTGAAATCAGCAAATGTGAACTCTGTAACCAAAAAGGCGTTGAACGTTTAGATAAAGGCGAATTACCTGGTTGCTGTCATGTTTGTCCAACTGGTGCCATTATTTTTGGTACACGTGAAGAATTATTGGCTGAAGCTAAACGTCGTTTAAGCTTATTACGTGGTACTGAATATGATTACCCGCGTCAACACGTCAATAGTACAGATAAATACCGTGCTACCGTGCCGGCATATCAATATCACATCTACGGTGAAAAAGAAGGTGGTGGTACACAGGTACTCGCCTTAAGTGGTGTGCCTTTTGCTAACCTTGGTTTACCAGACTTAGATGAAGTCGCAACAGGTTCTCGTGCGGCGCATTTACAACACTTCTTGTATCGCGGTTTAGCATTACCATTAGTGGCACTTGCCGGTTTAACCTTTATGACTTACAAAAATATGCATGGCGATAAAATCGCTGAGCGTATTGCAGCACAAAAAGAAGCCATGCGTCAGGCACGCAAGGAAATCGAAGAAGCGGAGGATGAGCATCATGAGTAATCCACGTCCGGTAGGCGGTCGCCTTGTTTCTGCCGCAATTCTCTTTTTTGCACCACTTGCCGTGCTTTGCGTTTTATTAATTTTAAAACGTTTAGTTTTTGGTATTGGTTCCGTGACCGCACTTAATGGCGGTTATCCTTGGGGTTTATGGATTGCCTTTGACTTACTTGTCGGTACAGGATTTGCCTGTGGCGGTTGGGCACTCGCTTGGACCGTGTATATTTTCAATAAAGGGAAATATCACGCTCTTGTTCGCCCAGCATTGCTTGCAAGTTTATTCGGCTATTCCCTTGGTGGTTTATCTATCACCATTGATATGGGGACGTTATTGGCATTTTGACCGTATTTCTACATTCCAGGGCAGTTCAACACGAATTCTGTTCTATTTGAAACAGCATTTTGTATGACGGTGTATATCATCGTAGTGACCCTAGAATTTGCCCCTGTATGGCTTGGTTTCTTCGGCTTGAAAAAATGGTTTAATAAACTGAATAAAATCATGTTTTTCATTATTGCCTTGGGTGCCTTGTTACCAATGATGCACCAATCTTCAATGGGTTCCTTGATGATTGTAGCTGGTCACAAAGTCCATCCGGTATGGCAAAGCTATGAAGCACTACCAATTCTCTCCTTGCTGACTGCTTTCATTATGGGCTTCTCTATTGTGATTTTTGAGGGTTCTTTAGTTAAAGCGGGTCTTGCAGGAAAAACACCAGATGAACGTCATTTATTTACTCAATTAGCACGCGTTACCGCAGGATTAATTTTCTGTTTCTTAGCGGTGCGTTTTGGTGAGTTGATTTATCACGACAAACTGCAAAATGGTTGTAGGTTTCGATAAATTAACTAAATTTGAAGCATGGATGTTCTGGATGGAAGTCTGGTTGATGGTATTACCATTACTAACCCTCTTCCTTGGGGAGAAAAAATCAGATTCCCGTTGGTTATTTATTTCGGCATTAAGCATGTTACTCGGTGCAGCATTATGGCGTATGAACTACTCGCTTATCATGTATAATCCGGGCAACGGCTATCAATATTTCCCATCTGCGGAAGAATTGCTTATTTCAATCGGTTTCGTATCTATTGAAGTATGTGCCTATATTTTAATCATTCGTTTATTCCCTGTATTACCGGTATTTAAAGAAAAACATACCGAAGACTCAGAAAAAATTATTGCCGAAAAAGCGGCATTCAGCCAAAAAGTTAGCGGAGCAGAATAATGTCAGAAAAAAAACGTATCTCAATTGACCCAATTACCCGTATTGAGGGTCATTTACGTATTGATTGCGAAATTGAAAACGGTGTTGTCACCAATGCTTGGTCATCTGGTACCATGTGGCGCGGTATGGAAAATATCGTAAAAGGTGCCGACCCACGTGATGCATGGATGATTATGCAACGTATTTGTGGCGTATGTACCACAGTACACGCGATTATCAGCGTACGTGCTGTAGAAGATGCTATCGGTGCTAAAGTACCCGTCAATGCACAGTACATTCGTAACATGATTCTTGCTGCACACAGCATTCACGACCATATCGTGCATTTCTATCAACTCTCCGCGATGGACTGGGTGGATATCACCGCTGCACTAAAAGCTGATCCTGAAAAAGCGGCAGATATGCTAAAAGGTGTCTCTACATGGTCATTAAACAGTGCTAACGAATTCCGCAACGTACAGAAAAAAATCCAAGCATTAGTGGATAGCGGACAACTTGGTATTTTCGCTAACGGTTACTTCGGTCATGCTGCAATGAAACTTCCACCAGAAGTCAACCTCATTGCCGTCGCACACTATTTGCAAGCTCTTGAATGTCAACGTGATGCTAACCGCGTGGTGGCATTACTCGGTAGTAAAACACCACATATTCAAAACTTAGCGATTGGTGGCGTAGCAAACCCAATTAACTTAGATTCCCAAGCGGTACTAAACCAAGAACGTCTCATGTTCGTGAAAGCTTGTATCGATCGCTTAACTGACTTCATTAACCAAGTGTATAAAGTAGATGCGGCAGTATTTGCAGCTTACTATCCTGAATGGTTAAGCTTAGGTAAAACATCAGGCAACTACTTATCTGTACCAGAATACCCAATTGATGCAGATAACTCTAAATTCATGTTGAAAGGTGGTTATATCGAAAACGGCGATTTATCAACTTTCCGTGCAATCGACCAACAAAAAGATGAGTTCGTTGTAAAAGGCATTAAAGAGAGTGGTAAACACGCTTGGTACGAAGATGATGAGCCATTAGAACCTTGGGCTGGCTTAACTCGCCCGAAATATACCGGCTGGCAAGATGATGGTAAATACTCTTGGGTAAAAGCACCAACCTTCTACGGTAAAGTTGTCGAAGTGGGTCCCTCTCGCCTATTTAATGTGTGGTTTGGCTGCGAATGACACGCCAACTGTCAACCACTTCAATGAATTAAAAGGCATTTATGAAAAATTGACTGGTAACACGTTAACCACCGATCAATTACATTCTACCCTTGGACGTATTATCGGTCGTACCGTGCATTGCTGTGCGATCAATGATATTTTAAGTGCTCAATGGCAAATGCTCATTGATAATATCGCTAAAGGTGATATGACGGCGTATATCAAAACAGATATTCCAGCAAGCGGTGAATTCCGTGGTGTTGGTTTCGGTGAAGTACCACGTGGTATGCTTTCTCACTGGGTTGTCATCAAAGACGGTCGCATTGAAAACTACCAAGCAGTTGTACCATCTACATGGAATGCGGGTCCGCGTAATGAACAAGACCAAATGGGCCCTTATGAGCTTTCCATTATTGGTACACCGGTGGCAGATCCAACTAAACCGTTAGAAGTGGTCAGAACCATTCACTCTTTCGACCCTTGTATGTCCTGTGCCGTGCACGTAGTTAATACCGAAAACGGCGAAGTGACTGAAGTGAAGGTGTTGTAATGAAGCCGTTAATTCTTGGCGTTGGCAATATTTTGTTAAGCGATGAAGGTGTCGGTGTGCGTGTTGTGCAGGAGCTTGAAAAACGCCCTGAAATTCAACCGCACTTTGACATCATCGATGGTGGTACTTGTGGCATGGAATTACTGGATGCGATGGCAAATCGCGAGCATTTGATTATTGTCGATGCCGTGCTTGCTAACAAACAGCCGGGTGAGATTGTCGTTTTACATGACGAGCAAGTGCCAACCTTTTTCTCTCGTAAAATTTCGCCACACCAACTCGGCATTTGTGATGTACTTTCTGCAATGAAATTAACGGACGAATTTCCCAAAACACCTTTGTCTCATCGGCATCCAACCAGAATCACTAGAATCTGGAATTGGCTTTGACTGAAACGATACAAAATGTGTTGCCAAAGGTTTTTGAAACGTTAAATCAAGTCATTAAGGAATACGGCTTAATCTAGACTCCCTCTTTAGAAAAAGAGGGGCTGGGGGAGATTTGACAATTAATCAGACAGTGTTAAATCTCCCCTAACCCCTCTTTACGAAAGAGGGAACTTTTCTTTAGATTTCGCCTGCATGCTTTTAATCTTATTAATATTGAAAAATAAACCATGTATCGACACGAAAAACACCTGAAAATCTCGACCTGCACTTTTAAACTCTGTTACTGGCTTTGAAGAAAACCCAACGGAGATTTTTCCTTGCCGAAATGCAAAACATTGTACCTGAAATGCAAGATCTCCCTTTTTATCACAAAGGCATCGAGTGTTTCTGCCCCTAAATTTGTTTTTATTCGAAGACCAATGGATCGGCACAGTATTAACGCCATGGATGATGAGTGTGGTGATTCTACCTGGCCCTCAACAACAATGGGAACCACGTGAATTAGGTGATAAACTCACTGTACAACTGCCTTACAAAGCACTTACTTTCACCGTTAGTAGTCTTGAAAATGTACCGCAATATTTAAGTTGTTCCTTACATTCACCACTCGACCCAAATCTGACTAACGAGCAAGCAGTTCAACTCACACAAGATTGTTTGCGTATGGTTTTATCCATCCCAACCGCACAGCCGACATTTAATTCTGATCGCCGTAATCTATTTAAGGCCATGATCAAATAAATGTTAGCTGCAAACAGTTAATAAAAATGGGCAAAGTAAAATAACTTACTTTGCCCATTTTGCTTTTCATCCCACACAAAGTGCGGTCAGTTTTTGCTTAATTTTTCAAATTAATACAACACACGTGCTTTAATTGTACCTTCAATCTCACGAAGTTTCGCTAATAACGGTGACGCATCATCTGTTTCGATATCAACGACCACATAACCAATTTTCGGATCGGTTTGTAAAAATTGTGCTGCAATATTGAGATTAGCTTCAACGAAAATTTGGTTCAATTTGTTTAATACACCAGGACGGTTTTCGTGAATATGAAGTAAACGTTTTTGTACCAACGTGTTCTGGCAAGGATACTTCAGGGAAATTCACGGAAGAAAGGGTTGAACCGTTATCTGAATATTTCACAAATTTACCCGCGACTTCAAAACCAATGTTTTCTTGCGCTTCCGCGGTTGAACCACCGATATGCGGGGTTAAGATCACATTATCAAATTTACGTAGTGGAGAAACAAACTCTTCATTGATTGATGCAGGCTCAACAGGGAATACGTCAACCGCTGCACCACGAACTTTACCTTGTTCAAGTGCAGCTGCTAAAGCATCAATATCCACTACCGTACCACGTGCTGCATTGATCAAAATAGAATCTTGTTTTAATTGCGCAATACGTTCAGCACTCATTAAATTACGGGTTGAAGGTAAATCTGGTACATGAAGCGAAATCACATCACAAGAACCTAATAACTCTTCAAGTGTGTGTAATTGTTTTGCATTACCCAATGGTAATTTATTTTCAATATCGTAGAAATATACTTCCATCCCTAGAGATTCCGCAATAATACGTAATTGCGAACCGATATGGCCGTAACCCACGATACCGAGTTTTTTACCACGCACTTCATGAGAACCCACTGCAGATTTATTCCATAAACCACGATGCACATCTGCATTTGCCTGAGGAATATTGCGCATTAAGAGCAAAATCTCACCCAACACTAATTCAGCCACAGAACGGGTATTGGAGAACGGGGCATTAAATACTGGAATCCCACGCATTTTTGCCGCATCAAGATCCACTTGGTTGGTACCGATACAGAAACAGCCAATGGCAATAAGTTTCGGCGCAGCTTCAATCATTTCCTTAGTCAAATTAGTACGAGAACGTAAGCCGATAAAATGCGCATCTTTAATGGCTTCTTTTAGCTCATCACCATCTAAGGCTTTTTTGTAAAAGTCGATATTGGTGTAGCCTGCGGCATGTAAGGTATCTAATGCACTTTGGTGCACGCCCTCTAATAGCACAAATTTAATTTTTGATTTGTCGAGTGACACTTTGTTTGTCATGTTTGCTTCCTTATTTTTATTAATCGATGACTTTTGCGCCTTCTGGTGTACCAACAATTACAATATCCGCCCCACGTAAGGCAAAAATACCATTTGTTACCACACCCGCGACATTATTCAATTCTTTTTTCCATTTCCACTGGATTTAAAAATGGCGAAAAGTTATGTACATCTAAAAATCACGTTGCCGTTATCAGTCACCACGCCTTCACGATATTCCGGGCGCACCACCAAGAGAAACTAATTTACGACCAACTTGTGAACGTGCCATTGGAATGACTTCTACTGGCAATGGGAAAGTGCTACCTAAACACATCCACTTGTTTACTAGTATCCACAATACAAATAAATTTTTCGCCAAAGCAGCCACAATTTTTCGCGAGTCAGTGCTGCACCGCCACCTTTGATCATCATTTTTTGTGGGTTGATTTCATCTGCTCCATCCACATAAATATCTAAACTGGATACATCGTTAGCACTAAACACTTCAATACCCTGTTTACGTAATAACTCTTCTGAAGCTTTTAGATGCTGCTACCGCGCCTTGAATTTGATCTTTTAATTCACCCTAAGGCTCAATAAAACAATTCACTGTTGAACCACTTCCCACGCCAACAATGGTATCGGGCTTAACATATTTTTAACGCCGCACGTGCCGCTAATTTTTCATTTCTAATTGGTCCATTTTTTCTCCCTTTTAAATCGTGGATAACAACGTAAACGTTTGCTTTACTTTAATACGACACTATTAAAATAAAACAAGTGTAAAAATTTATTCGTGATGATGAAAAAAATTTTTATTCATCTAAAAAAAGCGCTAACAGCTCGTTTCAAAAACAATTTTCCGTGTTCGGTGATTTGCCAAGAACTCAGTGTTTCGACGATATAATTCTGTTGAATGGCCAAAATCAATTTGATTTTTGACCGCACTTTGCGAAAGCCCCGTGTAATTTTCAAACTCTTGTTTTGGCACGGCTTCCAATAAACGAAAACGATTCATAAAGAACTCAAAAGCGCGGTCATTTTTCCACGTTTTTTTCTTCATAAAGGTATTCACCACGTAAATAGCCTTTTGATGTTTTCGTTTTTAGAAAAACGTAAAAATATCACCATTAGGAAAAGTGAGTTTTCCATGCGCACCACAGCCTATCGCCAACAATCCCCGAATCGCCAATAATTCAAATTATGCTGACATTGAAAGCCCGGTTTTCGCATAAGCGGATGTTTCATATTGTTGATAACCGCTTCGGTTAAAAGTTGGTGGCCTTGCTCAAAAATATCCCAAAGCTCATCATCATCCGGCAATGTAGGTGGACGATAAGCAAACATGGTATTGGGTTCAATGGTGAGCTGATACCAAGAAAGGTGTGGCGGAGCAAGCTCAATGGCTTGTCGCAAATCATCTAGAGCTTCCTCAAGCGTTTGGTTTGCAAGCCGTGCATTAAATCTAGATTGAAACTTTTTAACCCAGAAACTTTCGCCAAACTGACCGCACTTTTAGCTTCCGCCGCATTATGAATACGCCCTAAACGTTGTAATTTATCGTCATTAAAACTTTGGATGCCCATGGAAATACGTGTTACACCAGCATCCACATAACCTTTAAAACGCTCTGCTTCGACAGTGCCAGGATTGGCTTCCATGGTAATTTCTATATTCTCTGAAAAAGGAATGCGACGTTGAATTTCTGCCAATAACAACTTGATACTTTCCGCTGAAAATAAACTCGGCGTGCCACCACCAATAAAAATTGAATGAAGTGGACGATGTTGAATACTAGCCTGATATTTCTCTAAGTCTGCCTCAAGATCGGCGATCAGATGTTGCACATATTCTTGTTCAGGAATTGTGCCTTTCTGTGCATGCGAATTGAAATCACAATAAGGGCATTTCTGCACACACCAAGGAATATGTACATAAAGGGAAAGGGGGGGAAATTTTTGCATAATTAAAAGTCAAAAGGGCTTGTTTTCACAAGCCCTAAAAATGAGTCATTAATTGACCGCTCTTGCTGTTTTAGTCGCAGCTTTACGGCGTGGTGCTTTCGCTTTCGTTTCCACTTTCACGAATTCAATGCCTTCTGGTGGATTCTCTAACGCTAAAGCCTAACACTTCATCAATGGTTTCTACCGCATGAATCACAAGATTTTCTTTTACGTTACCAGGAATTTCTTCCAAATCTTTCACGTTATCTTTTGGAATCAATACAGTTTTAATGCCACCACGATGTGCCGCAAGTAATTTTTCTTTCAATCCGCCAATTGGTAATACTTTACCGCGTAGGCTAATTTCACCTGTCATCGCGACATCGGCACGCACTGGGTTACCCGTTAAGCAAGAAACCAATGCGGTACACATTGCGATACCTGCACTTGGACCATCTTTTCGGTGTCGCACCATCTGGCACGTGAATGTGAATATCACGTTTTTCATGGAATTCAGAATTGATACCCAATTTTTCCGCACGTGCACGGACTACGGTCATCGCTGCTTGGATAGATTCTTTCATCACATCGCCTAATGAACCGGTGAAGGTTAATTTGCCTTTACCTACCACTGAAGCGGTTTCAATGGTCAGTAAGTCACCGCCCACTTCTGTCCACGCAAGGCCTGTTACTTCGCCTACACGGTTTTGCGTATCCGCTTTACCAAATTCAAAACGTTTCACACCAAGATAGTCATGCAAGTTGTCTGAATTAACGGTAATGGATTTTACTTTTGGATTGACTAATAAATTCTTCACCGCTTTACGACAGATTTTAGAGATTTCACGCTCTAATCCACGCACACCCAGCTTCACGGGTGTAATAACGGATAATATCTAAAATGGCGATTTTCTTCGATGGTTAATTCGCCTTTTTTCAATCCATTACGTTCAATTTGTTTTTGTAACAAATGACGCATCGCAATATTGAGTTTTTCATCTTCGGTATAACCAGAAAGACGAATGACTTCCATACGATCTAACAATGGACCTGGAATATTCATGGAGTTTGAGGTTGCCACAAACATCACATCAGACAAATCGTAGTCCACTTCAAGATAGTGATCGTTGAAGGTGGTATTTTGTTCTGGATCAAGCACTTCTAACAAGGCTGACGCTGGGATCACCACGCATATCCGAAGACATTTTTATCAATCTCATCAAGCAAGAAGAGTGGGTTTTTCACGCCAACTTTTGCCATTTTTTGAATCAATTTACCCGGTAATGCACCAATATAGGTTTTACGGTGACCGCGGATTTCTGCTTCATCACGTACTCCCAGCCTAATGCCATACGCACATATTTACGACCTGTTGCATTGGCAATAGATTGACCCAGTGAGGTTTTACCCACCCCTGGTGGTCCTACTAAGCAAAGGATTGGACCTTTGATTTTGTTTAAACGCGCTTGCACCGCAAGGTATTCTAAAATGCGTTCTTTCACACGTTCTAAACCGTAGTGATCCGCATCTAAGACTTGTTGTGCTTTTGCGATATCTTTCTTCACTTTAGTACGTTTATGCCATGGTACTTGAAGCATCCACTCAACATAGCTACGCACCACCGTTGCTTCAGCTGACATCGCCGACATCATTTTGAGTTTTTGTAACTCACTCTCCACCTTTTCGCGCACATCTGCCGGCATACCTGCCGCTTCAACTTTTTGACGAAGTTGTTCAACTTCATCAATGGTATCTTCGCTTTCGCCTTCGTCCATTTCTTTGCGAATCGCTTTAATTTGTTCGCTAAGATAATAGTTACGCTGGCTTTTCTCCATTTGTTTTTTCACACGGCCACGGATGCGTTTTTCAACTTGAAGAATATCCGCTTCAGACTCCATCATGCCGAGCAAGTATTCCAAACGCTCTTGCACATCTGCAAGCTCTAACACGCTTTGTTTATGGCGAACAGTCACTGGGATATGCGCAGCCATGGTATCTGCTAAACGATCAGCATCATCAATGCGTTGAAGCGCACCTAAAACATCTGCAGGGATTTTTTTATTGGTTGCAGATAGCTTTCAAATTCATTTAAAACGGCTGCCTTCACCACATCTAATTCTTTTTCATCGCCAAACGTGGTTTCAATTGGTGTGACTTCCGCAGAAAAATGGTCTTCACCATCATTTAATTGATTGATTTTCGCGCGTTGTTGCCCTTCCACCAACACTTTCACTGTGCCGTCTGGCAATTTTAATAATTGAATAATATTCGCAATCGTCCCGACATCGAATACATCATCAACGGTAGGTTCTTCTAAATCAGCTTGTTTTTGTGACACCAATAATAATTGTTTGCCCTCATTCATGGCTCTCATCAAGGGCACTAATGGATTTTGCGCGCCCAACAAAAAGTGGCATCACCATATAAGGGAAAACGACGACATCCCGTAATGGCAATACAGGAAGTGTACGTTGTTGAGTTCTTTTGGCGTTCATAATTATCTCTCTTACATCAATTCTATAATTTCATTGAATATGGGGATGAGTTGCATAAATTCAAGGTAGGATTTGGCATATTAAGGAGAAATCGAAAAATAGGCAAGTAAAGAACCACCTTTATTGATGGTTAATTGGAAAAACCATGGAATACAGGTACAATAAGTGCGGTCAAAAATCAGCATGATTTTACCCTAATAAAAACGTTTGAAAAAATAACCGCACTTTATCCATTATGACAGCAAAACAAACTATTACTTTCGCGACCTTTCAAGAATTACTGCCAGATTCTTGTAATCATCCCATTAAAAAAACAATTAAGGGATAAAGCCCGTTATTACGGACGCAAATTTTTATTTAAAAAACAATGTGATGCACTGGTTGATTTCTTAAATACTCAAATCAAACCTGGATTCCGCTTTTTCAACAAAATCCATATCGTTTTAATGCATTGCTCGCGACCTATTGCGATAAACGTTTTTCTGCAATAGATCGACTCAATGCCATTACCAATAATCTGCTAATGCTTGAAGAAAAAATGGGCGTAGAATTTTGTAAAAACTACTCCAAGAAAAATCCCTTTTATTAGCACAATTAACGGATCAACTTGGTATTTATTTCAACATCAACCAGATTGACCCTTTTGAAGGTTATTTTTCCATTAACTTAAAAGACAATGATGGGCGTAGTATTTATGATGCTTCTTTCACCTTCTTAAAGCCAAATAAATTACTTATTGCCTCAATTCAAGGCCCTTCTTATGAAGAAGCGCAAGAAGCTGTGAAACAAGCCACAAAAGAATTACACGGTGTTCGTCCAATGTTTATGTTGATGAATGTTTTCCGCTTGTTAGCTGAAAAATGGCAATGTGAATTAATCGGTATCCCTCACACTTCACAAGGTAAATACCGTTTATCTGCGCGCAGTAAAATTCTATTCAACTACGATGAATTTTGGCAAGAAAACCAAGGGCAATTAAAAGGTCAATATTGGCAATTACTGCTTGAAAGTGCCCGCAAACCGCTGGAAGAAATCGCTAGCAAAAAACGTTCTATGTACCGAAAACGTTATGAAATGTTGGATGATTTGAGTGAAAAATTACTCAATTTTTCCTAAATAAAAATAGACTTAAGCCAGGCTTACTCACAAACAAAAGCCTGGCTTAGGTAAACGATTGCTCACCTCGATATTATTGCATTCTTTTCAAAAATCACGCTTTGCTTTTTTTGCTCATTTTGTGTAGAATACGCGCTCGGTTTATTGACTAATCCGAACACAAGGAGTTCTCCATAATGGAAGCATCAAAGAAAAAGATGAAATTCCCTTCCGCATTTAGCATTCTCTTTATTATTCTTCTTATTGCTATTGGTCTTACTTGGCTTATTCCCTCAGGGTCCTACTCTAAACTTTCCTACGACACCACCGAAAATCATTTTATTGTCAAAACCCACGGAATTCCCGATCAAAGCTATCCAGCAACAGAACAAACCCTTAATCAACTCAATATCAAAATTCAACTTTCTAATTTCACCAACGGCATTATCAAAAAGCCGATTGCTATCCCCTGATACCTATCAACGCATTGAACAACACGAAAAAGGCATTACTGATATGATTCACGCCATGGTGGATGGCACCATTGAAGTCGCGGATATTATGATTTTTATCTTCATACTCGGTGGAATGATTGGTGTGATAAACAAAACAGGAGCATTCAATGCCGGATTAATGTCTCTCACCAAGAAAAACGAAAAGGAAATGAATTCTCTGTTGTCTTTGCTGTCTGCGTGTTAATGCTGTTAGGCGGTACGGCTTGTGGTATTGAGGAAGAAGCGGTAGCCTTCTACCCAATTCTTGTTCCTGTCTTTTTAGCCTTAGGCTATGATTCTATTGTCTGTGTTGGTGCCATATTCCTCGCAGCCTCAATGGGCACTGCCTTCTCTACAATCAATCCATTCTCCGTTGTCATTGCTTCAAATGCGGCAGGGATTCCATTCACTGAAGGGATGGGATTTCGTACACTGGGACTGATTCTTGGTGGAGCGTGTGTAATTGCTTACATGTATTGGTACTGTAAAAAACTGCGTGCTAATCCTGAATTTTCTTATACCTATGACGATCGCCAAGCCTTCTATGATCTCTATATGAAAGATATTGATCCGAATGCAACCGTTGAATTTACCTTTAGAAGAAAACTGATTCTGATTCTATTTAGTGGCGCCTTTCCTCTCATGGTATGGGGGGTGATGTTTGGAGGTTGGTGGTTCCCTCAAATGGCGGCTTCCTTCCTAGCCATTACCATCATTATTATGTTTATCAGCGGATTGCCTGAAAAAGATGTCGTAAATGGATTTACTCATGGTGCTTCTGAATTAGTCGGCGTCGCATTGATTATCGGACTTGCTCGAGCAGTTAATATCATTCTAGAACAAGGGATGATTTCAGACACGATTCTCGATTATATGACTCATCTTGTTGGTGGAATGAATGGTGGCGTCTTTATTATTGGTCAGCTCATTGTCTTCATTTTCTTAGGATTGGTTGTACCTTCATCTTCAGGCCTTGCCGTACTCGCTATGCCAATTATGGCACCGCTGGCTGATACTGTTGGCATTCCAAGAGATATCGTCGTATCGGCTTACAACTGGGGACAATATATTATGTTGTTCCTTGCGCCAACAGGATTAGTCCTTGTCACGTTACAAATGCTTGGTATTCCATTCAATAAATGGTTGAAATTTGTCATGCCAATCGTGGGCTGTCAATTTGTTATCTCATCGATACTTCTCCTCGTTCAAGTATTTATGTATGCACACTAAGCAATAAAAAAAAGCCACGCAATCTAGCGTGGCTTCTTTTTATCATCTGATGCTATTTTGACAAAACTCATCAAACTCTAACTCATAATCATCACCATCTCTGGTGTATTTGATATAACGTGGAAATTGTTCACCTGAGAATTTCTTCACCATAATATCCTTTATTACCTGTTTTTAAATGAATAAGTGATTTCAGTGACAGTTTGCTTGTTATATTGGATCTGTTTTTTTCCACTTTCTTCACATTCACATTTTCCATTGGGTAAAGTTTTTTACCGTTTGTAATTTGGAAACTGGTTGGCAATTTATCGTAATAGCTCAACTGAAATGCCATGGTGAATAAGTCAAAAGTCGGTAATGTTAACGGTTCGGTTTCTAACCCATTTTTCACTTTACCGTATTCAATTGTTGTTGGCGAAATTTTAGAAATGGCATACGTTTTACCATTACGCACATCTTGATAATTCACCATTTTAAATTGGCTCGCAGTTTGCGAACCACGAGAAGTAAACACAATGTTGTACAACGGAATATTAATTTTCGCATTGACTGAATACTGTGAACCATCAGCTTTAAAATGCACATACGCCGGCATTAAATAATTGGAACTGTATTTAATATTATAATCCACCGCAGACCATGCTGTTGGTACATAAGCAATTAATGCAGCAAAAAGGATTTTAAATAACTTCATTGGTTTTCCTTATATAAAAAAATAGGTTGCCCTTTTAGAGTATCACAGTGAGAAGAAGTTCCCTCATTAAAAAAACCATCTTATCCGCAGACAAGATGGTTTTTCATTTATGTTAGCTTAATGGAGATTATAAAACTGCACCCGCCATTAAGAAACCGAATAATACAGATAAAGCTAATTGCAATCACACCCAGGCACTAAGAATGGGTGGTTGAATACATATTTACCGATACGAGTTGAACCAGTATCATCCATTTCTACTGCCGCAATTAAGGTTGGGTAAGTAGGAAGAATGAATAATGCTGATACTGCGGCAAATGCTGCAATCGCTGCTTCCGGAGAAACACCTAATAAAATTGCAGTTGGATATAATGCTTTTGCAGTTGCAGCTTGTGAGTAAAGTAAGGTACTTGCGAAGAACAAGATTACCGCTAAACTCCAAGGGTATTGTTGTAAGAACTCAGCTGATACCGCTTTGATTTGATCGATATGACCTTCAACGAAAGTATTACCTAACCATGCTACACCAAGCACACAAATTACCGCTGACATACCTGATTTAAAGGTTGCTGCATTAGTAATTTTTGCAGTATCCACTTTACATGCCATAGTGATAATGGCTGCAGTCGCAAGCATGAAAGAGATAATGGCGTTATCACGAGAAAGAATTGGGTTTTGAATTAAACCAACTGTTTTACTGATTGCAGTTGCATAAAGCATGACCACTAAAATCGCGATAAGGAAAATTGCAACAGAGCGTTTTGCATAAGGTTTGATCTCAATTTGCATTTCACCACGCATAGTAATTAAGCCTTTTGCTAGACGATCTTGGTAAACTTCATCATTTTTCAAATCTTTACCAAGGAAGTTACAAATCACCGCAGTAATCATACATGCTGCGTAAGTAGTTGGGATCCAAATACCTAATAATTGTAAGTAACTTAAACCAAAGTTTTTCTCTAATTCAGCAGAAAGGAATACCACCGCAGCAGAAATTGGAGAGGCTGTAATCGCAATTTGTGAAGCGATAACCGCAATAGAAAGTGGACGTGAAGGACGAATACCTTGTTCTTTTGCCACTTCAGCAATCACTGGAAGTGTTGAGAATGCTGTGTGACCAGTACCCTGCAAGTACAGTCATAAAATAAGTCACAGTTGGCGCAAGGAAAGTGATGTATTTTGGATTTTTACGTAGGATTTTTTCAGCCATTTTTACTAAGAAATCCATACCACCCGCAACTTGCATTGCCGCAATCGCCATGATTACAGACATGATAACTGAAATTACATCAAACGGAATGGCACCCGGTTTTAAGCCGAGTAGTGAAAGTGCTACAACACCCATACCACCCATGAAACCGATACCAATACCGCCTAATCTAGCCCCTAGGTAAATAAAGAGTAGGACGACTAAAAGTTGAGCCCAAATCATAATATTTTCTCCATATTAATTTTAAAAATAATTCCGGAACATATATTAACAACAAACTAGTGCATTATCTATATTTATTACTTGGATTAGTCTATTTTTATCCGAAAAGTGCGGTTAAAATTTGATTCAAATTCTGACCGCACTTTCAATGACTTTCCTAGAAATCCTCAAAGTATTGTTGAATCACTTTTGGATCTTTTGTTTGTGTTAAGGCTAATTGCAATAACACACGTGCTTTTTGCGGATTCAATGTACCTGAAGCCACAAAACCATATTTAGAATCATCCACTTCAGCATCACGCGTTGTGTAACCGGTTGGCACACGAGATGAACGTACCACCACAACGCCATCTTTCGCCGCTTTTTCTAAACGTTCTAAATGTGCAGCATTCACGTTACCATTACCCACACCCGCTGAAACAATACCTTGATAGCCCGCATCCAATAATGAATTTAACGGCTCAATTGGTGCATTAGAATAAGCATAAACAATGCCTACTTTCGGCAAGCTGTCTAATTTATCTACGTTAAATGGTGTGTTTACGGTATGTTTGCTTTCAGGTGAACGTTCGTAATCCACTTTACTGTTATGGATATAACCCAAGGTACCATAGTTTGGTGAATGGAACGTTTGTACTGCAGTAGTACTCATTTTGGTCACATCACGTGCACCTAATACTTCACCATTCATCGCCACTAATACACCACGACCAGATGATTTTTTATCCGTTGCCACGACGACGGCGTTATAAAGGTTTAACGGACCATCCGCACTTTTTTCTGTCGCAGGACGCATTGCACCCACTAATACAATTGGTTTTTCACATTTCGCGGTAAGATCTAAGAAATAAGCGGTTTCTTCCATGGTATCGGTACCATGAGTAATCACAAAACCATCAGTGTCTTTACATTGTGCATTAATCGCTTTTGCTAATTTTAACCACACATCATCGCTCATATCTTGTGAACCAATTTTTCACAATTTGCTCACCTTTTACATTCGCGAGTTGCTTAATTTCAGGCACCGCATCAATTAATGCATCAACATTGAGTTGTCCTGCTTTATAAGCAGAAGAAACGGCAGTTTCGCCACTTCCGGCAATCGTGCCACCTGTTGCTAAAATTGTAATATTAGGTAATTCCGCAGCTTGTGCGACCGAAAAACCTAATCCGAGCATCATAAGTGCCGTTAATTTTTTTAATTTCATACGCGTCTCCTTTTACGTTTTAATAATCTAAAGTTTGGCTATTCTCTACTTAATTAGGCGTAGAATAAACACAAAGATAAGATATTTATGATCCCGATCACATTTTTATCTGATCCGATTGTATAAGCTTTCGCCAACGTTGCGTTTCCTTGATAATTTTTTTGAAAGATAACTAAAGTGCGGTTATACTTAAAGCCTTATTTCATCTGAAGATAAACTCTTATTCATTATCAAAAATTAAGTTGAGAACAACATGCAAGAATTTATGCCTCAAGCAATTGAATTTGCTCAAAAACACATTTTTTTAACGATCGCATGGTTTGCTGTCCTTTTTATGACACTTTTCACCTTTTTTAAAAGTGCGACACAAAAATATCGCGTCATCACCAACCCTGAAGCGGTTCGCTTAATGAACGATGAAGAAGCCGTGGTGATTGATTTACGCCCTATTGATGAATTCCAACGCGGCCATATCATTGGTAGCGTCAACTTGCTTCCAACTGAAATTAAAAATCAAAATGTAGGCAAAATTGAACATCACAAAGAAAAACCGCTTATCATTGTGGATGTTAACGGTGTTTCTTCTGCTACATCCGCAGAACTTTTAACCAAACAAGGCTTTGAAAAAGTTTATGTGTTAAAAGACGGTTTAGCGGCTTGGGCGGGTGCAAATTTACCATTAGTAAAAAAACATAAGTAAGGATCCTCTATGTCTGAACAAAATCAACAACCTGAAGTAGCAGCTGAAGAGCAACAAGAAGCAGTACTTCAAATTCAACGTATTTATGTAAAAGATGTTTCTTTTGAAGCACCAAATCTTCCTCATATTTTCCACCAAGAATGGAAACCAAAACTCGGCTTTGATTTAAGCACTGAAGCCGTTCAAGTGGGTGAAGATTTATACGAAGTCACGTTAAACATCAACGTAGAAACCACCATGGAAGATTCTGGTGATGTGGCGTTTATTTGTGAAGTGAAACAAGCTGGCGTATTTACAATCAGCGGTTTAGAAGATGTTCAAATGGCACACTGCTTAACATCTCAATGCCCAAATATGCTTTTCCCTTATGCACGTGAATTGATTTCTAACTTAGTAAATCGTGGTACATTCCCGGCATTAAACCTTTCTCCGGTAAACTTCGATGCGTTGTTCATTGATTACATGAACAAGCAGCAAGCAGCAGCCGAAGCGGAAGAAAATCAGGAAACCCAACATTAATTGTGATAAGGGCAGGCGATATCGTCTGCCCTTTTATTTTAAAGGTGATTGAAATGAACCCATCCCAATCTCCAATTACCATTCTTGGTTGCGGTTCTTATGGAACAGCACTCGCTATCTCATTTTCTCGCAATGGTTCTCCAACCTATCTTTGGGGGCACAATCCCGATCATATTCATCAAATGCAACAGGAACGTCAAAATCGTCGTTTTCTGCCTGATATTGAATTTCCAGAAAGTTTGCATTTAGAATTAGATTTGAAAACTGCGCTTGATCAAGCTAAAGACATTTTAATTGTGGTGCCAAGCCATGCTTTTGGTGAAATTCTCTTAAAAATTCGACCGCACTTAAAACCTGATCATCGTTTAATTTGGGCAACCAAAGGATTAGAACGCAACACCGGCCGATTACTACAAGAAGTAGTGGAAGAAACCTTAGGTAAAGGAATTCCAACAGCAGTGCTTTCAGGTCCCACTTTTGCGAAAGAATTGGCTCAAGGTTTGCCAACAGCGATTACCCTTGCCTCTCGTAATGAAAAGTTTGCCTTAGAATTTCAAGCTCGAATTCATTGCAGCCAGCATTTTCGGGTATATGTAAACCAAGATATGATCGGCGTTCAATTAGGTGGCGCCATTAAAAACGTAATTGCGATTGGTGCAGGTATTTCAGATGGTATGGGATTTGGTGCCAATGCCAGAACGGCATTGATTACCCGTGGGATTGCGGAAATTACTCGCTTAGGCGTATCCATGGGAGCCAATACGCAAACCTTTATGGGCATGTCTGGTTTAGGTGATTTAGTGCTCACTTGTACCGATAACCAATCCCGTAACCGTCGATTTGGTTTAATGCTTGGTAAAGGAACTGATAGCCAACAAGCCATGGATGAAATTGGTCAAGTGGTGGAAGGGTTTTATAACACCAAAGAAACTTATTTATTAGCACAACGACAAGGCGTGGAAATGCCGATTACAGAACAAATTTACCAAATGCTCTTTTGTGGTAAAAGTGCACAAGAAGTCGCACTGAGCTTATTGGGTCGTGAACGAAAAGGCGAATAAGGAGAAAAAATGACGTTAGAAGTATGGCAACACATTCGCCAAGAGGCAAAAGAATTAGCAGAATGCGAACCAATGCTCGCCAGCTTTTTCCATTCCACTATTTTAAAACATCAAAATCTTGGCAGTGCCTTGAGTTATTTACTTGCGAATAAACTGGCTAACCCTATCATGCCCGCAATTTCGCTGCGTGAAATTATTGAAGAAGCCTATCAAGCCGAGCCCAATATCATTGATTGTGCCGCTTGTGATATTAAAGCCGTGCGCCACCGCGATCCTGCCGTGGAATTGTGGTCACACCCATTGCTTTATTTAAAAGGTTTTCACGCCATTCAGAGCTATCGCATTACCCATTATTTGTGGAACCAAAATCGAAAAGCACTCGCACTTTATTTACAAAATCAGATTTCAGTGGCTTTCGATGTGGATATTCACCCTGCCGCCAAAATTGGGCACGGCATTATGTTTGACCATGCTACCGGTATTGTCGTGGGCGAAACTTCGGTAATTGAAAATGATGTGTCTATCTTGCAAGGCGTCACCCTGGGTGGTACAGGTAAAGAATCCGGCGATCGCCATCCAAAAGTACGAGAAGGCGTAATGATTGGGGCGGGCGCAAAAATTCTCGGCAATATCGAAGTGGGTAAATATGCCAAAATCGGCGCCAACTCTGTTGTACTTCAACCTGTGCCTGAATATGCCACTGCAGCAGGTGTGCCTGCTCGTATTGTCGGCAAAGACAAAGCGGCAAAACCGGCCTTTGAGATGAATCAATATTTTTATCGATGATGATATAAATTTGAATATTTAAAAAGTTACTATACTTAAAACTTATTGTGACGAGATGCACTTTTTGAGAGTAAAAGGAAGCAATATGATAGAAGATAAACAATATCCACAACTTTCGATGAATGAGTTCTTTTTACATATAGTTTCATATTTGTTTTGCTATTATTTATATCTGTAATTATTTTTTAATGATGTTCCAATAACTAACTTTGAAATATTTATCGATAAATATTTAGTCAGGGAGAGGAGTATATTCTCATATATACTCCTTTCAATCTGAAATAATCTCAAATTTGTGCAGCAGGTGTACCTGCTCGTGTTGTTAGCGAAAGAGACAAAGCAGCAAAACCTGCCCTGAGATGAATCAATGATATTTTTATCGATGATGATGTAAATCCTAAATGACTAGAAAGTTAATATGCCCACAAATACCCAAATTTATTGTGATAAGAGTCACGGTACACAAACTTTCATTTGACTTTAAAATAATGAGTGTGGACAATCAACATGTATCAAAATGTAGCATCAAAAGCTAAGTTTAAGCGTTTTAGCAATCATTAGAGGAAAATAATATGGAAAGAATTAGATACCTATTAACGTAAGCGCCTCTGTCTTACACGATCGCATGCCACGCGATGACCCACTCGCGGTGACGCATATAATGATGGGTGATCATGAGAGGTGGTACGCCATACTGATCGAGATGCTCGAGGACGCATGCGGCTTAAAGAGCTCAATAAAACGGTAATGTTTGAGAACTTAAATTTTATCAATGTGATAAAATTCAGTTCCGGGACTTATACCATTCACGGACAGACTTATATCGTTGCTTCTGTTAAAACACAAATCTTAGCTAAAATTTCCGAGATGGTCGACAATAGTTTGCGATTGTCGGGATTTGGATGGAACAATCGCTAGTGGGTTTTGATCCAAAAACAGGAAAACATGTATTATCGTCACTGACTTAGAGAGATGAGTTTTCTAAAAGAGTACGACCCAAATAAAGCAGCGGCAAAAGAACGATGACTGTTCAGAGTGCTGAAATAGCAATAATCCATATCATGAGCACTGAAATCTAGCTTCAGTGTTATTGAAAGATATATCTAAAGGAGTTAAAAGTAACTCCTCTAATAATACTCTCGACTAGAATTAAAAATACCATTACATTTTCGCACGATGCTAAAAGCATCGTTGAAGATGATATGAGAAATTTTTAAATAAAAGCGGCGACTTTCGGAAGCTGTGCATTAAAGCTCAGCAGACTGAGTAAGTGCTTTTGCTAATAGATTAGGATTACTTGGGAAAGGTATTAGCTTATTCAGATTTACTAACCACCCTTAGCATACGTTGACGGAGATTGGTCTAAACTAGAAAATTCACGAGATGCATTAGAAGCTGCACGTTGGGGCAAAATAGGACTTCAAACAAGCTAGAATGCTTACTATTTACGTGTCATCGTCACCCACAGGGCGGGCTGCTAGCCTTTATACGGTGCTACATTGCTGGGATAGCATTAACTGTAGATAGACTTGATTTGTCTGACAGTACCTCACGGATAAAAGTGTATTTAACAAAAATGGAAGTTACTCACTCACTAAGGAGAGTTTACTTATCTGCTAAAGGAGATATAAACACCTAATAATTTCAAAAATGCTGAATTGTTGAAATCAACACTCAACTATAATGAGAGCAACATAAATAATATCACTTAAAAGGCGATAATGGGAGATAATGTCATTTTATGGTAATGGCGGAAAATGATTCTCTCTTTGGGGATTGAAATGATCGTCTTTTTGGTGGTGATGGAAATGATATATTAGAGGAGGAAAAGGCAATGATTATCTAGAAGGAGGTAATGGAAACACATATAAATTTAACTTAAATGACGGTAATGATATTGTGTGAGCCAGGCACGGTCATGATACAGTATTACTAGGAAAAGGTATCAAGTTTGAAAATCGCTCATTAGAAGGAAATAAAATTAAGTTATCCTTTTGGATTCTAACACATACTTTCAATAGATAGAACTTATAGAAATCTTTTGCTTATCGAAATCCTTACAAAGATATAAAATTAATTTCAACAATGGTAAATCATTAACTTATGACCAAATAAAAGGAATTGTTGATGGTAAAACAAAACAAGTAAAAATAGTATTAGATACGAGCATTATGATCAAATTCATATTCACTCAACACCTTTCACACCTTTACTGCAAGGAAGCAACGGAAAAGGATTTTACAAAGGAAACTAATAGAAGGCTAATCGTTTTTGAAGGAAGAATGGTGATGATGTTTGTGTATCAGGCTCTATTGGAAAAAGATGTTATATGTGATGCTGGAGGGCCATGATAAGTTACCTTGATGAATCATTTTATGGAAAAGATGTCTTGTGCTAAAGAAAATCTGGACTTACATGTTTCTTTTCAAAAGCAGTGAAGATATCTTAATAAAGATTTCAGCAAAACTACTGAAAAGTTACAACTCACCAGGTTTTCGTCGGAAAAGAAATGCTTTAATTTTAATAGAATAGAAAACTCTACAAGTAGAGTAATGAGTGTGTCTGTAGACATAAAATGCGTAATTAATCATATGTCTGAGTTTTGCTATTTCAGTGTTAATAACGGTGATTTAAGTATAGCGAGATTCTCTTGACTTAATAAGATGGGATCTATATGATAGGAGATATATATCCAAAATTTACTGATAAATAGAAAATTTTTAGTATATGGTAGTGTTTTTATATCAGTATTGTTTGTTCTCATAGTCATTTTTTTAATAATATTCCAATAACTGATTTTTAGTATTCATTGATACGTATTTAATAAAAAGGGAATGGAGTATACTCTCATATATACTCCTTTTCAATCTGAAAGTAATTTCAAATTTATCAATGATAATAGCCCCTTTGTTTGCTATTTATACTGTATTGACTTCAAAAGCACTTTATTTATCTGAACGTGAAATGATTTATTCTGGTATTACAATAGAGAAAAAGTATAATAAAAAACCATACTGAGAAAACTAGTCTTTCATCATATCATTACTGCTTCTTGTAGCAACATTTTATATTTTTGACATACATCGATAGCTGGGATCTTCAAGCTGTAGAAACTAATACATTATTTATTACCGATAATGTTGTATGTTTATTGTTCTTAAATTGTGTATTTTTGCATCGGAACGTTTTCACTCTTACTTTTCTGTTGGTGTATATACATCCTATAGCTTTTAGATATAGTTCAATCTTCTCTTAATTAATACTGTTAATATAATCAAAAATATAGAGATATAAAATGGCCATGCTATCGCATATGAATCCAGCACTTGAGAGTTAATTTTACTTGCAATACTGCATGATATCGCTGCGATATTCGATATCAATTTGATATCGAAGGAAAGGAGTTACTTTCAAGGGTCTTGGTTATTAGACTAAGTCCTGGGTTTAAAAGGTGCGACCACTTTCAAAATCGATTTCTCGCTTACCGTATTGCCATTTGCTGTTTTAGTATGGGATAAGAAGAAGGAGCTATTTCTTGCCCGTATGAATGAACAAAATCACCGCTATCGTCAAGATTTAGCTCCTATGCTGCATTTTATCTGAAGAAGAATTTTACAACGGTATACAGGAGATTATTGCAATTACCTCCCGGGCATCTGTTCTTGGTCAGTTAGCTAAATTCGACTTTACTTGGGTTTATTCCTGCAATTATTAAATATCGACGAATTCTATTAGAAGTGATCAGAATTTCTCTCGTTTTGCACAGTGCTCTCTAATCACACCTTTATTCTTCGAAGTTGTAATGGATGAAAGTACTAGTTCATCAAAGGGTTTAACACATTAAATGTTGTACTTTTGCGCTGACTATTATCATATTTTTGAAATTATGTGGTGGTCTACGTACCTATATTTTTCTCGCCCACGACTAGCGAGGATCGATGTAGAATTAGGGGCAAGATTATTTCGTCATTTATTCAAAACTTCCATTAATTATTTTGAAACTCGTAGAGTTGGCGATACGATGCAAGACTTCGAAAATTAAAACAATTCGCTACTTTCTTTGGGCAGCTTTAACATCCATTTTAGACTTGTGCTTCTCTTTTTATTTCTCTCAGTAATGTGGTTTTTATAGTAAATGGCTAACCTTAGTTGTTTCTTTCTTTTGCCTTATTATATCCTTTGGTCAATCTTTATAACTCAATGTTACGAAAACGCTTAGATATAAAGTTTGCTCGTAATGCTGATAACCAATCATTTTGGTTGAATCAGTTTCACGGTATGAGATACTAATAAGGCAATAGCTATTTCTCCCCAAATGGTTGATCATTGGGATAAATTGTGCTTATGTACAAGCGTAGGATTTAAAGTTACAAAACTAGCAATGATAGGGCAACAAGGCAGTCAACTTATTCGAAACTTTGTTATAGTCATTACTTTATGGCGGTGCTCATCTTGAATTAGTAGATTTAGTGTAGGCAACTCATTAGCATGTACTAGCACTGGGCAAGTGCAAATGCCTATAGTTAGGCTTACTGAATTATAGCAAAGCTTTCAACAAGTCGGTATTTCTGTTGAACCGGTTGGGTGATATTTTAAACCTCCTACAGAAATGCTCAAAAAGCCACATTCTTTGCCTAAAAGGTAGAGTATGAGACGTATCATTCAAATATCAATTAGAAAGGTAATGTTATTATTAATAAATTATCCTTTTCTGTTTCTGAAGGTCAAATTATTGGTAGTGGGACGTTCTGGCTCTGGTAAAAGTACAATCGCAAAATTAATTCAGCGGTGTATATTTCAACAGAGGGAAAATTAAAATCGACGGACAGGATTTTGTTACTTGACCTGGTGGTTGCGAAAACAAATTGGGGTCCGTGCTAGAAGATATATATTAAAGTAGAAGTATTCGAGATAATACCTCGCTATTAGTTCTCACAGTATCAGCATTGAAAAAGGTGATTCATGCAGCCAAACTTGCAGGGGCTCATGACTTTGTTATGTGAATTAGATGAAGGCTATGACACCATAGTTGGTGAACAGGGTGCTGGATTATCTGGGACAAAAACGAGAATTGCTATCGCGCTGAGCTTTAATAACAAATCTAAAAATTCTAATCTTTGATGAGGCAACTAGTGCCTTAGACTATGAGTCAGAAAAGAATTATATATGAAATATGAGACATATTTTGCCATAACAGAACAGTTATTATTATTGCTCACCGGCTTTCTACCGTTCAACAAGCAGATAGAAATTCTTGTTCTTGAGAAAGGTGAACTAGTAGAATTTGATTCGCATGAAGAGTTACTTCGTAATCCTCAAGGTTTATATAATTATTTATGCCAACTCAATTAGGTCATGAATTATGAAAATTTATTTTTCAGCACTATTAAATTTTCTCAACACTACATTCATCATTTTTGTGAAGTATGGAAAATCCGAAAAACCTAGACACTCCGATTCGAGAAGAAAAATGAATATGATTTTCTACCCGCTCATTTTAGAATTAATGGAAAAGCCCGTTTCAGCATTGACCTTACTGGTCCGCCCGCTAATAATCTTATTAATTTTGTTGCGTTAATTTGGGCTATATTCGGTAAGGTTGATATTGTTTCCACACGCAACAGGTAAAATAATTTACAATGGTCATAGTAAAAATAATTCAGCCAATTGAAAAATGCGATTGTAAAGAGAAATTTATATTAATGATGGACAACTTGTTGAAAAAGGAGACTTGTTGCTAGAACTCACTTCATTAGGGAGCAAAGAGAAGAGTTAAAAGGCAGATCAAAGCTCTGAACTAATGCCAAACTGTCTAAAAGCAAGGGCGGAAGCTTTATTGAACTCTATTTATTCTAACAAAAATCATTTTTACAAACAGATGATGCAACTATTTCTATAAACGAGACGACAACAAGCTACAGCAATTAGTTTTAGCCCAATTTAATACTTATCTTTTGTAACAACAAAAAGCTGCTGCATTATTAACTCAAAAACAAAGCTGAAGCTTTTACTATAAAAGCACAAATAATACCAATCTTTACAAAACTTAGAAAAGAAAAACTGATGATTTATTCAAGTTACTAAAATCAAATAGTATTTCTAAGCATCAGTATCTAGAGCTAAAAAGCTAAATATATTGATATTAAAGAATGAAAATTTTAGCGTTAGAAAGTAAACAAAAAATGAAATTAACGCTGAAATTCCAGCAGGCAGAAAATGAAAAATTCTTTTAACTAACTCCTTTACTCGAAGATACTCAAGGGCATTAAGACAGGCTGATGAAACAAATTAAACAATTTGTCTTCGACCAAGAGAAATATGCTGAAAGACAAAAACGACCGAAATCAAAGCACCTGTAACAGGTTCAATTCAGCAGTGTCTGTCACATACTATTGGAGGAGTTGTTACTGCAGCTCAGCCACTCATGATTGTGGTTCCCAAACAAGATAAACTTGAAGTAAATGCAATGATTAATAACCAAGAAATTGGATTTATTCATCAAGGGCAAGAAGCAACTATAAAAGTGAGCTTTTCCATATACACGTTATGGTTATCTGACAGGAAAAGTAAAAGTCAATCAGTTTTGATGCTATTGAAAATAGAAAAGTTGGTCTTGTTTTCTCAGCAATAATTGAGATTAGACAAAGATTATTTGGTCATCGATAATCACAAAAATTAATTTGACTGCAGGTATGACTGTGAATGCTGAAATTAAAACAGGTAGACGTTCTGTCATGAGTTGTTATTAAGTCCTTTGCAATCTACAGTTTCAGAAAGTTTCCAGGGCGCTAATTATAAATTAAGGAAGAAAAATGATTAACAAAGACACCCAACTTTGCATGTCCCTTTCTGGCAGACCGGGCAATTTTGGCACAACATTCCATAACTATCTGTATCAAAAACTCGGACTTAATTTTATCTATAAAGCCTTTACTACCACAGATATTGAAAGCGCTGTCAAAGGCATTCGTGCACTTGGTATTCGAGGTTGTGCCGTTTCAATGCCATTTTAAAAAGAAAGCTGTATGCCATTTTTAGATGAAATTTCACCTTCCGCACAAAGCCATTCAGTCCGTGAATACCATTGTGAATGATCAAGGTTTTTCTTCGTGCTTACAACACCGACTATATTGCCATTGTTAAACTTATCAAAGAATATCAATTAGATAAAAAGAGTAAAGTGATTGTACAAGGCAGTGGTGGCATGGCTAAAGCTGTCGTTGCGGCCTTTAAAAACAGTGGATTTGAGCATCTGAAGATTTTTGCTCGAAATGAAAAAACAGGTAAAAATTTAGCCGCACTTTATGGCTATGAATATATCTCATCTTTAGACAATCAATCGGCAGACATTTTAGTCAACGTTACGCCAATTGGGATGAAAGGTGGAAAAAGAAAATTTGATCTCGCCTTTCCTGAAAATCTTATTCAACAAGCTCAAACCGCTTTTGATGTGGTGGCGATTCCTGCTGAAACACCATTTATCCAATTTGCTCAACAGCAAGGAAACAAACCATTTCTGGTGCGAAGTGATTGTGCTACAAGCTGTTGAACAATTTGAGCTCTACACAGGCATTCGACCTGATGACCAATTAATCGCCGAAGCCGCACGCTTTTGCTCGAAAAAACAGTTAAAAATAAACCGCACTTCTAAAAAGTGCGGTTCTTTTATCTGAGTTTTACACTAACAATTTTTCTTGCTGCTTCCACTACTACTGATACTGCTTTGTCTTCCGTATCTTTCATGGTGAGCTTCATTTGAATTTCTTGCTGTGTACGGTTCACAATCACACCAGCTACCATACCTGCCCGTAAGCCTAGGGGCATTACACATCGTAAATAATGTGGCGGACTCCATCTCGTAGTTCATCACATTGAGATCTTGCCATTGTTTTAACAAGCCTTGGTAATCACGATACACTTTGCCGCTGTAGGTATCGTAACGTTCTTGACCTGGATAGAACGTATCTGAAGAAGCTGTAATTCCTACAAATGGCTCAATGCCTTTTTCTTTAGCTGCATTGTAAAGTGCCGTGGTACATTCAAAATTTGCCACTGCTGGATATTCAATTGGCGCAAAGTGACGGCTTGCACCATCAAGGCGGACTGCGCCCGTTGTAACAAAAACATCACCTACATTGATATGTGGTTGAATTGCACCTGTTGTACCAATACGCAAGAATGTACGCACGCCAAAGCTGAGCCAGCTCTTCCACAGATAGATGTAGAAGAGCCACCAATACCAGTTGAACACACCACCACCGGTTGACCATTTAAATAGCCTAACCAAGAAGTGAACTCACGTGTACTTGCAAGAAACTCAGGGTTATCAAGTTTTTTAGCAATACGTTCACTACGTGCAGGATCCCCTGGCACGATAGCTAATGTGGCACCTTTCAGTTGTGCTTTAGTCAAGTTTAAGTGAAATACATCAGACATAATAATCTCCTTTTTATCATTCTTGCCGCAAAGTGCGGTCAAATTTTCATTATTTTTTCAATGCCCCTAAGATACCACGCATGATTTGTTTGGTCACTTCATTACGAATATTGCGACCGACTGATTTTGCCACGCTATTCACAATTTGTTCTGTCGGAGAAAGTTTATCCCCACGTTTTTGTGTTCCAAAAATCATTCGGCTTAAGCGACCAAATAAACCGCTTTCTTCCTCTTGTTGCGCTTGTTCGGCTTGTTTTTGTTGTACTGCCGCTAAATCCAGCTTGAGCATTTAATACTTCGAAGGCAGACTCATTATCCACGTAATCTTTATAGAATGCATAAAGATCATCGTCTTTCACCCAAGCAGCTCGCTCTTCTTCAGTAATCGGGGCTAGTTGGCTTTTCGGCGGATAAACATAAGCCACTTCAACTGGCGTTGGCATACCTTTTTCATCTAAGAATGAAATTAATGCTTGGCCCCACACCTAAAAGTTGAAATGGTTTCAACCACATTGACAGCAGGATTTGAACGGAACGTTTTCTGCTGCGGATTTCACCGCTGCACGATCGCGTGGCGTGAAAGCACGTAATGCGTGTTGAACGCGGTTACCTAATTGGCCTAACACGGTATCCGGTAAATCTAATGGGTTTTGGGTCACAAAATAAATCCCACACCTTTAGAACAGAATCAAGCGAACCACTTGCTCCACTTTTGTCCACCAACACACTCGGTGCACCATCAAAGGTAAGTGAGCTTCATCGAGAACATCACAAATTTTTGGTTTCTCTGGATCGCCGACTTCCGGCAATTGCTCAAATAATTCAGACATCAACCAAAGCAAAGAATGCGCTATACATTCTTGGGGAATTGATTAATTTTTCAGAATTTAAAACATTGATCACGCCACGACCATCACGGGTTTGTAAACCAATCTTTCAAGATTTAATGCCGGCTCACCAAAAGATTTGTCGCCCCTTCATTTTCAAGTGTCAGTAAAGCACGTTGAATCGCGCTTACACTCGCAGCTGATGCGTTGCCATATTCTACTTGGAACGATTTGGCGTTCTCTGCTACAAATTTAAGCATTGCATCAAAGTCTTTTTAAGTCGATGAGTAACAAACCTTTGTCATCTGCCACACAGAATACGAGGTTTAATAAGCCTTCTTGGGTCGCGTTTTCAAATTTAATAAACGGGAAAGTAATAATGGTCCCATTTCAGAAATCGTGGTGCGAAGCGGAATACCGGTTTCACCGAATACATCCCAAAAATGACACAGGATAGCCATTTAAATAACTCTCGCCACCTAAATCAAATTGCTCAATGCGTTCCTCCACTTTCCCACTGAAGGTGCTCGCTTTGACTAAACCGGACAAATCGCCTTTTACATCCACTAAAAAGACCGGCACGCCATCATCACTGAATGCTTCTGCCATTTTGCGTAGTGTGACAGTTTTACGCCGTCCCTGTCGCCCCAGCGATCAGGCCATGACAGTTTTGCCATTTTTGCTGTAATGCCAAGGGTTTGACCTTGTTCGGTACGCGCGAGAGAATGTGCATCAAAGATTCCTTTGTTTTGTTGGTTTATTTAAACGAATAATAAAAGGAAAAAAACGAAGTGCGGTCAAAATTTAAGTGATTTTTACGGTATAATTTCTCAAAAACTAATTAAAAGCAGGAAAAATAGATGTCAAACACAAAAATTCTTATTATTAAAACAGGGTTAGTAGAAATATTAACTTTCCCGGATAGCGGCTCATATGAAAGTGCTATCCGTGAAAAAACCGGTACAGATGGTAAAAGTGCACACGCTGGGTGCAGAAGGTAACGATGTGGGTTTAAAAGCCCATCACGGTGGTGTCGATAAAGCCTTGTTTTTTATGTCTGATGTTTCTTTCCCTGCTTTAAACGCTCTACTTGGTGAAAAAGTTTGATTTTCACGGTAGCGCGATTTACGGTGAAAACTTTGTGGTATCCGGCTTACATGAAGATAATGTCTGTGTGGGTGATCGCTACAAAAAGTGGCACCACGCTTTTAGAGTGTCTCAACCACGTAAACCTTGCGAACGTTTATCTCATAATACCAAGAATGATAATACAAGAGAGATGATCCGTCAGTCTGGCTGGACAGGTTGGTATGTGCGCGTGATTGAAGAAGGTGAAATTCATCAAGGCGATGAACTTATTTTGCAACATCGTCCTTATCCAGAATGGACAATTCGTCGTTTAAACACACTACTTTCAGCTCCTTCAAGCATTGCAGAACTAGAAGAAGCCTTAGCCATTGAGGAATTAGCGCCAGCGTTTAAACGTTCTGTTAACTCACAATTACGTAATTTACAAAAGGCAGCCTAAAATGTCGGCTAAAACGACCGCACTTTGTCCGTGCCAATCTTCGCTTTCTTATGAAGATTGTTGCGGACGCTTTCATTCAGGCAACATGTTTCCAGAAACCGCGGAACAACTTATGCGCTCCCGCTATTCAGCGTTTGTGCTTAAAAAGATTCCTTATATCGTGCAAACCACTGTGCCAAGCCAACAAACGTTATTAGATGAAAAAGCCCTGCAAGATTGGGCTGATGAAACGCAATGGCTCGGTTTAGATATTGTCAAAGCAGAAACCTTAACCAAAACACAAAGTGCGGTTGAATTTAAAGCACATTTTCAAGGCAACGAACAGCCGCAAGTGCATCACGAATATTCTCTTTTTGTAAAAATTGATGGTCGTTGGTATTTTGTTGATCCCACTGTACCGCTCCCAAGCAATAAACAGCCTTGTGTTTGTGGCTCAGGGAAGAAATTTAAACATTGTTGCGGAGGCTTGCTCTAATGACCTTAACGTCTTTTTTCGCATTATTCTGGCAGCGTTCTCAAGAAAATAAATTAACGCAAGCTGCCGGTTCACTCACCTACAGCACCATGCTCGCTATCGTGCCATTAATTATGGTGGTGTTTTCAATTTTCTCTGCTTTTCCCGTTTTTAACGAAGTAACCGGTGCATTGAAAGAATTCATCTTCACCAATTTCGCGCCTTCCGCGAGTGATGTTGTGGGACAATATATTGATGAATTCGTCCGTAACTCCAAGCAAATGAGTGCCGTGGGGATTGTGAGTTTGATTTTAGTGGCATTGATGCTCATTAACTCCATCGACCAGTACACTCAATGGTATTTTGGCAAGACACTAGTAATCGCCCGATTTTTACGTCATTTTGCTGTTGTTGGCTCATTTTAACGCTCGAGCCCGCTTTTAATCGGTACTAGCATTGCGGCAAGTTCCTATGTTAAAAGCCATGTTCGAGCAATCTGAAACGCTCTCTTTTGGCTTAAAACTCCTCAGCTTTGTGCCATTTCTTTTCCTGGTTTTATTTTTCACGCTCATTTATATGGTCGTGCCAAATAAGAAAGTGAGCATCAAACACTCCGCAGCAGGCGCATTAATTGCAGCAATTTTCTTTACTTTAGGGAAACAAGCCTTTACTTGGTACATCACCACCTTCCCATCTTATCAATTAATTTGTAGCGCCATGGCAACACTGCCAGATCATGTTGTGTGGATTCAAATCAGCTGGACGGTGGTGTTATTCGGTGCACAATTAGCTGCAGTGCTTGCAGAAGTGCAGTCAATAGAATCAAACAAATTTAGAGGAAGTAAAATGATTGCATTAATCCAGCGTGTGACTCAGGCTAAAGTGGAAGTTGAAGGTCAAATTGTGGGACAAATCAGCAAGGGATTATTGGTTTTTATTAGGCGTGGAAAAAGAAGACGACCAAGCCAAAGCAGATAAGCTCGCTGAGAAAGTGTTAAATTACCGTATTTTTCAGTGATGAAAATGACAAAATGAATTTAAACGTGCAACAAATCGGTGGCGAAAGTGCTATGGTATCCCAATTTACTTTAGCTGCAGACACACAAAAAGGGCTACGACCAAGTTTCTCAAAAGGTGCCGCACCAGCATTAGCTAAAGAATTATATGAATATTTTCGCAAAAATGTACAGAAAAAGTCACCGTTGCTAACGGACAATTTGCAGCAGATATGCAAGTAACGCTAACCAATGATGGCCCAGTTACATTTTGGTTAAATGTCTGAATAAAAGAGAAAAATCGCTATTTTTCAAAGCAGGAAACTCTTTCTTTGATCGCATTGTCGTATTAACGCTCAAATGCATATAACAATTTCAAATCCCATCCATAATTGCGTTGGTAATCCCCTTATTTTATGGGTAAACTAGGGCGGTTTGATGTGGATCTTCTTAAAGTTTAGCTTGTAATAAAATGAAAAATTTCGTTAAAAATAACCGCACTTTTTGCTTGGATGGATGAGGTTTTTCAGCCCTTGCAGAACAAACCGTAGATATTGAGATCCGCGGTATTAAGGGTGAACGCGCCATTCGCAATGCAGACATGAATGTCAAACTCATTGATAAAGGTGAAAATGGACGGTTCAGATCGGTATAAACAATTAGTTTCGGATGACTGTTGATAAAGGCCTTCGAGGTCTTCGGTTATTATGGTTCTTCCGTGGCCTTTGAATTAAAAAAACGCAAAGGTCAACGAGATTTACTTATTGCGAATGTCACCCCGGGTGAGCCAAGTAAAATTGCTGGAACAGACGTTGAAATTACAGGCGAAGCAGCAGAAGATGAAAACTTCACGGCACTCCGTAAAAACTTGCCAAAACAAGGCGAGTTAGTTGAGCATCAAAAATACGATGATTATAAAAAGTAGTATTTCAAATCTTGCCCTTGACTCGCGGCTATCTTGATGGAAAATTCCAAATTTCTCGCTTAGAAATCAGCCCAGAAACTCATGAAGCATGGTGGCGTATGCTGTTTGATAGTGGCGTGCGTTATCATTATGGCAATATCACTTCAACCATTCCCAAATTCGCGAAGACTATTTGCAAAATATGCTCAACATCAAATCGGACGATCCTTATTTAGTCAGCGATTTATCTGAATTAACCAATAATTTTTCTTCCACCAACTGGTTTAGCTCAGTGCTTTTACAGCCTCATGTCCGCGAAGAAGAAAAAGTTAGTGGATATCGAACTATTACTTTATCCACGTAAGAAAAACTCAATGGAACTTGGGATTGGTTTTGCTACAGATACAGAGCCCTCATGTCCAAATTGGTTGGACAAAAACTTGGATTAATAGCCGAGGCCATAGCTTTCATACAAATCTTTACGTCTCTGCTCAAAGCAAAACTTTGAAGCCACCTATAAAATGCCATTATTAGAAAAATCCATTAAATTATTATCTGAGGTTTTCAACCGGTTATGAAAAAGAAAATAAAAACGATACAAATACCAAAGCCCTCACATTCGCTGCATTACGTTAGTGGAATAATAGCGAGGGTTGGCAATATTTTGGCGGTATTCGTGTCCGTTATGACAGTTTCACACAAGCAGATCTTGCTGATAAAACATTCCTTGTTTACCCAACCGGAGGCTTTAATCGAACTCGTTTTAAAAGGTGGTCAATTCCCAACATGGGAGATACCCAAAAAATCACGGTCGATTTAGGGAATAAACTGTGGATGTCTGAAGCCAACTTCTTTAAAGTTCAGGCTTCCACAGCCTGGATTCGTACTTATGCAGAAAATCACCGTTTTATTACCCGTGCAGAAATTGGTTGTTTAAATACCACTGATATTCGTAAAATTCCACCTGCATTACGTTTCTTTGCTGGGGGCGATCGCAGCGTACGAGGTTATGGATATAAGAAAATTTCACCAAAAAATAAAGATGGAAAACTCGTGGGTGGATCTCGCTTATTGACGGGTAGCCTAGAATATCAATATCAGTTTACTCTAATTGGTGGGGAGCAGTATTTGCAGATACAGGCTTGGCGGCTAACTCTTACACAGCCACTGAATTGCGTTATGGTGCGGGTGTTGGGGTACGTTGGGCATCGCCTGTCGGCGCCATCAAATTTGATATTGCAACGCCAATTCGAGATAAAGATAACAGCAAAAACATTCAATTTTACATTGGCTTAGGTGCTGAAATTTAGGGTATGACTATGTCTGAACAAGAAACACAACCAGATAACCAAACGACACAACCCGTTAAAAAGAAAAAGACCTGCCGTAAAATTTTATGTGTCGGAAGTGCGGTCATTTTTGTCCCTGTTTTAGGCTTCGTCACAGCACTTTCTTTTGATAGTGGGCAACGTGCATTATTCAACTCGCCGATAAAATGCTCTGATAGCTTATCTATTGAGCAAGTCAGCGGTGGCTTACAAGATGGTTTAGTCTTAGAAAATTTACGTTTTCAAACAACCGGCGTAGATGTGGCTCTCCCTAAAACGCGCTTACAACTGAATTGGCGCGTTTACTATCGGAGATATTATTGTTGATGATCTCAGCCTAACGCAGCCTAAAATCGCCATTGATACCAGTGTTATGCCGCCTTCTGAAGAGAAATCACAGAAAGTGGTCCAATGGAAAATCCATTTACCGGTTTCTGTACAGAGTGAAAAATGTGGCGATTACTGACTTTGATATGAAACTCGATCAAAGTAATATTACCTTTTTCGTCATTTCAAAGTGCGGTCGGTTTAAACAATGAATCAGGCCTCACTCTTGAGCCCACCACGCTTTCAGATGTGCTTTTTCTCAACGGTATCCCAAACTCAACCCGAATCCCCTAAGCCTGAGCAAAAAGAAACCTGCTAAACCCATTGATTGGGCGCAAATTGAGCAAACACTCACCCGCATTTTTGAGGTAATTTAAATACGGTGAACTTACCTTTTGATATGCACATTCCAAGTGTTTTTGGGTACAAACTGGCAATATCAATCGCTCAATGAAAAAGGCGAAGAAACACAAAAAAATCACTGTGCCTAAAGTAGAATTACAAACGGATGCCACCGATCATTTAGGTGAAATTACAAAAACTCGAAATTGACAGCCTCTTGGTACACTTTTCTAGCCAAGGACAACTCCAGCTCAATGAAGATTTTTCCGGTTGATCTCACATTAAAATCTGATATCAAGAGTTTAAATCAAAAAGATAAAACCATTCTGCCCTGCCAGCAAAAGTTGATCTCAATTTATCGGGTTCATTGAAAAACGACCGCACTTTCGTTAACCACACAGGGTGTGCTTGATGCGACCTTAACCGGTGATGTGAAACTGGCTGAAGATAAAAATGCCATTAAATCTGCAGTTAAAAGCGAAAAAGGTCAATACGCTTTTTGCAGATAGCCTTGCACCGCTCAAAATTAACGATGTGGATATCAAACTCACGGGCGATTTGTTGAATTATCACACTGAGGGTTGTTGGGGGCGTGGAAGGTATGGATCGTATCCCTCACACCAATATTGATTTGAATGCAGATGGTAAGCTCTGAAGTCACCTCAACGAATTAAAACTTGCAGCCCTAGATGGTACGGCACGTTTAACGGGTTCATCAAACTGGAAAGATGGCGTGCGGTGGGATGTGGCCGCTGATTTTAAACAAAATGAATATTCGCCCTTATGTGCCAGCCATGCCAGCCGTATTATCAGGCAAAGTGAGCTCACAAGGCTCCGCAGATTTCCAATCATTGGAAAGTGGATATTGCCAGCCGTGGATTTAACCGGTAGTCTCTCTTCTCGCCCATTAAGCAAAAGGTGGTGCCTTTTTAAGTCATGAAACCTTATTAAACATTCCTGATTTTGTTGCTTAACTATGGCGATAACCGCATTGCGGCAAAGGTACATTAGGGTGATAAATCAAACCTAGATTTGAGATATCAACGCACCAAGCTTACGTGGTCTGTGGCAAGATTTAGCGGGTTCCGTGGTCAGTAAGCTCAGATTTTAGGTAAAGCTTACTGCGCCAACTATTAATACTGATTTAACGGCACAAGGCTTGCACTTCAAGGTTAGACTTATCCAAAGCCTTAATTAAAGGTAATGTTGTGAGTGAACCGCAAGTGAAAGGTGAACTCACCGTCAAAAGCGGAAAAACTTCCGCTATGGTGACAACATTAAATTGCATAATATTGATTTAGAATGCATCGGGTGATGAAAAACATCATACGCTCAACTTAAAATCAAAAGGTGAACCCTGTTGCAGCTGAATTTTACAAATCACCAGCAATTTTGACCGCACTTCTAGCAATGGAAGGGTAATTTTGAGCCAAAGTGAGCCTAAATTCACCTATTGGCGATTTTTAAAGTTAATCAAACCATTCCTGTGACTTATGACAATAAAAAAATCCAAGCCACCATCAGGGTCTCACTGTTGGGTTAACCAAGATTTAGATTTGTGTTTTCCACAACAATTTGCAGCAGGGAAAAACGGTGAAGTCCTTTGAGCTTAAACGCATTAATTTAGACGTAGTGAATAGATTGATGGGTCAAAACACGCTCAAAGGCCAATTACAAAGCCGAGGAAAAGCGGCATGGTTCAGCGATAAACCGTTACAACTAAATGTAGCGGTGAAGGAAATAACATTGGTGTGGCACAAAAATTAGACTACCGCACCTTTAAGCTAGATATTCCCTAAATTAAGTGTGAATGCCGATATTCAAAATAACAATTTAACCTGAAATCAGACATTAACGTTCAGAATCAAGGCGAATTGGCACAGACTTAAAAATTAATGATTTAAGTAAAGGCCGACAACTAGGCGGCACCTTTACCATTGAAGGTTTTACGCTTATCGCTTAGCGAATCAACTTTTCTCTAGCGGTGAAAGCATGGATGGTGAAGTGGTTTCTCGCTTAAGTTTCGGTGGCAATTTAGAAAAACCATTGATTAAACGGTAATTTTGATATCGAAATATAAAACAAGCTGAAAAAGCCTGCCTTTTGATGTAACTGATGGTCAAGTGGCAATCCGCTTTAATGGCACCTCTTCAACCTTAAATGGCCACGTTCAAACGACCAGATAGTAAGCTGAATATTAACGGACAAGTAACTGGGCTCACATGAATAACTGGACGGCAGAAGTCAGAGCACAAACGGATAACTTCAAAGTCGATATTCCGTCTATGGCGAAATTAAAAGTCAGTCCGAATGTGGTTGTCAAAGCCTCACCAAAACGCAGATTTAAGCGGAAACGTGGATATTCCATGCGGCAGAATTGCTATTGAAAGCTTACCAGACAATGCAGACCGGTGAGTGAAGATGAAGTGATTTTTAAATGGCCCGAGAAAAAGTAAAGAAGAACTCATCAATCGCCAATTTGCAGCCGAAACTAAAGTCAGGGCATGCAAATTCAATCTGATTTAAAAATTAAAAATCGGTGATGATGTGCATTTAAATGCTTATGGTCTAAAAAGCGAATTTGGATGGTTTACTTTCTGTGAAACAGGATAAAGGTAAGCTAGGATTATTCGGTCAAATTAACCCTGAAAAAAATGGTCGTTATGCCTCTTTTGGACAGGACTTATTAATTCGTAAAGGACAAATCAGCTTCGCGGTTTACCTTCACAACCGATGTTAAATATTGAGGCGATTCGTAACCCGAAGCCATGGAAGACAATAAGGTCACAGCTAGGGGTAAAAAGTGATTGGTATGGCATCTAGCCCTACAAGTCACTATTTTCTCTGATCAGCCAAATCTCAAGACCGAGCACTTTCTTATTTATTAACCGGTCGCTCATTAGAAAACAGCGGTGAAGCAGGTTCTAGTGGTTCTGTGGGTGCCGCATTACTTGAGCTTAGGTTTTAGCGAAAAAGTGGTAAAGTCGTCGGCGGTATTGGCGAAGCCTTGGTATTCAAGACTTAAACTTAGGCACTGCCGGTGTTGGAGATAGCTCCAAAGTACAAGTTAGTGGTAACATTGGTAAACGCTTACAAGTGAAATACGGTGTAGGATTGTTTGATGGCTTGGCGGAAGTGACCTTGCGTTACCGCTTAATGCCACAACTTTATTTCAATCGGTTTCCAGTACAAAACCAAGTTTTTGATTTATTATATCAATTTGAATTTTAGGAAAGGACATGCATAACGACAAGCAACTGGCTCAACTCGCAGAACCTCATCACCGAGGTGAGGCCCGGGAGATGCCGCCATTGATTTAGGCTCAAACAGCTTCCACATGATTGTGGCACGCATTATCAATGGCTCAATTCAGGTGCTTTTCTCGTTTAAAAACAAAAAGTGAGACTTGCCGATGGCTTAGACGAGCACAATGTGTTAAGCCAAGAAGCCATTGAGCGCGGTGTAAGTGCCTTGCACTTTTTGCTGAACGCTTACGAGGCTTTGCGCCAGAAGATGTAAATGTCGTCGGCACCTATACCTTGCGAAGGCGGTCAATAATGACGAATTTTTACGTCAGGCTGCCACTGTCTTTCCCCTATCCGATTAATATCATTAGTGGTCAAACTAGGCCAAAAACTATTTATGCGGGTGTTTTGCCACACTCAACCGAAAGCGGACGTAAACTGGTCATCGATATTGGTGGTGGCTCGACAGAAATGATCATCGGTGATGATTTCACCCCCTTAGTGGCAGAAAGTCGTCACATGGGCTGCGTCAGCTTTGCCAAAAATTCTTCCAAAATGGAGAAATTTCAAAAGAAAACTTCGAGCAAGCTCGCCAAAAGTGCAGTCAATAAAATTGAAGATTTAAGCTGGGAATATCGCAAACTCGGCTGGCAATCAGTGTTAGGTTCATCCGGCACCATCAAAAACCGTCTATCAAGTGATTACAGCAACTCTTGACCCGAACGGCATTATCACGGCTGAACGCTTACAAAATTTAATTGACCGGACCTTACAAGCTTCCCATTTTGAAGAGCTCAATATTACAGGGATTAAATCTGATCGCGTGGATGTATTCGTGCCAGGCTTAGCCATTTTAAGTGCCGTTTTTGACGTATTTGGTTTAGAAAATATGCGCTACTCTGACGGTGCCTTGCGTGAAGGGGTGGTTTACAGCTTAGAAAAAAACTTCCAAGTTTCAGATATCCGTACACGTACCGCATTAGGACTTGCCGAACAATTTAACTTAGATTTAGCACAAGCCGATCGCATGGCAAATAGTGCGAAAACCTTAATTGACCAATACACCCATTGGCAAAAACCGCATCTTGCTAATGAAATGAAAAACCTGCTGATTTGGGCGGCACGTTTATTGGAAGTGGGCATCGTAATCAATCATCGAAATGTGCAAAAACATTCGGCTTATATTCTGCAAAATATGGAATTGCGGGTTTTGATCGCGAGCAACAACGCTTATTGGTGAGTTGAGTTCGTTATCACACTAGCGCATTTAAAAAGAATGATTTACCGATTTTTGCTCGTTATGCGGATGAAGATGTCCTTGTTTTACTGCTTCTTTTACGCATTTCGGTGATTTTAAATAAATCTCGCCAAGCAACAGACAGCACCGACAAAATCAATCTTAGAATTGACCGCTCTTTACAGACTTGGGAACTGACCTTTGAGAAACATTATTTGGATAATAATCCATTAGTGTGGAATGAATTGCGCTTGAGAGCAATTTTACTCAAAAGATTTAGAACTCAGTTTGATTTTTAACTGATAGAATAAGGGCTTTCATGCCCTTATTTTTTATCTTGCTCCAGCAGCAAGCTATAAATATTAGCTAAATAATAGCTCTGCTCGGCTTCGGGAATTTCTTGCGGAATAAAAGAAAGCAAATCGTGGTGAATTTCCAAAACATCAGGGAAAATGACCGCACTTTGCATTTCATCATAAAAAGGATTGATGAAGCGGGAAACGCAACCGCCTCGTTTTAAGCGGGCAAGGCTGTTGGCAATATGCAATAAGAGTGTGATGACGGTCGGAATAGACACATCAATGCGCCAATGATGCTCTAGGCGACTTTGCAAAGTCAGAATAATATCAATAACGTCCTGATCAATCTGACCGCGAATTTTCCAACGGGTTAATTGTTTGAGTAACGACATAACATTCCTTTTTGAGATAGAATAACTTTACCGCTATTTCATAAAATTACCAGTGCACAGATCACAAAATTGAAACAAAGTGAAAAAATTTACTAACTAGGAAAGCAATAAATGATAGATAACAGACTTTTTGAAAAATATGATGGCCTTATTTTTGATATGGATAGCACCTTAATCGACACCATGCCAGTGCACGCCCGCGCGTGGGTATGGTAGGGAACAATTTGGTTATCGTTTAACAGCCAAATTATGTATGATTTTAGAGTGGCGCAACCGTGAGCACTATAGCCTCAGCTATTATGCAAGATGCGGGTATGCCACAAGAACGTTTTAAAATGAAGTCATACAAAGCAAAACGCAAACTTTCTTACGAATTGATTCCAACAGAGTCAAAATTACTCCCAACCTTTGACGTAGTGCGTCATTACTATCAACAAAAACCATTGCGCTCGGCTCAGGTTCGAACCGTCAAATGATTGATATGTTGATGCAAAAATTAGACATTAAACATTACTTTAACGCCATTGTCGAGTGCAGATGATGTGAAAGAACATAAAGCCGCATCGAGACCTTTTTACGCTGCGCAGAACTGGCAAAAGCTGAACCATCACGTTGTATCGTCTTTGAAGATGCTGATCTCGGCGTAAAAGCGGGATTAAATGCAGGGATGGATGTGTTTGATGTTAGAACGCGCAGATTATTAGAGCCCTAATGTGGGACATTTTCTCTTTCAGCTTTTTGGGCTGATTTTTGCAAACCCATGGCTTGTGGTTGATGTTTTTCAGCGCTTTCTTAAGTGCCACCATCTTGCCAGATAATTCAGAAAGTGTGTTTTGTTTCTGAGCAGCACCAAAAAGTATTGGTCGGTTCATTATTAAGTGCGGATATTTTTGGCTTGTTTTTGGGCAACCACAGGGCAATACACTTGGCAGCCCTCACCACTTACTGGATTGGTCGATGGTTTCCGAAAATTGACAGCAAAAATGACCGCACTTTATGGCGATAAACAAAATACAACGCTATGGTGCCATCACTTTGTATTAAGTTGGTTGCCTATTATGGGGATGTGTTTTGTGCGGTAGCCGGTTGGCTTCGATTGAATTGGCTAAGTTGTTTGATTTTTATGACAATTGGAAAAGGACTGCGTTATATTGCATTGCTCTTTTTCAGTTTACCTTTCATGTCATAGCCGAGAATAGCCTTTGTGCATAACTGTTTGTGGGCTAGAATAAAGACGAATTGATATTCAACAGATAAAAATGCCCTTATCAAGTAAGGGGCAAATAACCAAAGGAACCAATTTTATTAAAACAACTGCAAGTTGCTTGTTCTATAAGACCACGATAAAAAGAAAGGTTCAAAGAAATGTAAAATTTACAAAAACTTTGCAGTTTGATTTACAAACCACTGATTTTAAAAGGAAATAAATATGCCATTACTCGACAGTTTTAAAGTGAATCACACCCGTATGAACGCACCAGCCGTGCGTGTTGCCAAAAACGATGCGTACCCCAAGGGCGATGACATCACGGTTTTTGATCTTCGTTTTTGCATTCCAAACAGAAATTCTCCCTCAAAAGGGATTCACACCCTTGAGCATTTATTTGCGGGCTTCATGCGTGACCATTTAAACAATGACAATGTAGAAATCATAGATATTTCCCCAATGGGCTGTCGTACAGGTTTTACATGTCATTGGTGGCACACCAAACGAGCAACAAGTGGCTGATGCATGGTTGGCTTCTATGAAAGATATTTTAACCGTACAAGATCAAAACCAAATTCCAGAATTGAACGAATACCAATGCGGAACTTACACCGAGCATTCTTTAGAAGAAGCACATGATATTGCTAAAAATATGATTGCTCGCGGTGTGAGGATTAATAAAAATGACGATTTGACTTGATAGATCTTTCTTAAAAATAAGGACACAACATGACAACCTAGGGTATAGCATTAACCCTGAATGCTATTAAAAGTGATGATGCTTGGCTCTGGTGAACTGGGCGAAAGAGGTGGTGATTGAATTACAACGTTTGGGCGTGGAAGTAATTGCCGTCGATCGTTATGAAAAACGCCCCAGCACAACAAGTGGCACATCGTGCTTATACGATTTCCATGCTAGATGGTGCAGCTCTCAAAGCCTTAGTGGAAAAAGAGCGCCCAGATTACATCGTGCCGAAGTGGAAGCCATTGCGACTGATACGCTAGTGGAATTAGAACAAGCGAGGTTTTAATGTTGTACCTACCGCCAAAGCCAAGCTGACGATGAATCGCGAAGGTATTCGCCGTTTAGCTGCCGAAGAGCTTGGATTGCCAACTTCTGCCTTATCAATTTGTCGATAACTTTGCTGACTTCCAAAGTGCGGTTGAAAAATCGGTATTCCTTGCGTGGTGAAACCCATTATGTCCTCTTCTGGCCACGGTCAGTATTTTTGAAATCCAAAGACGACTTACAAAAGTGTGGGATTACGCTCAACAAGGTGGTCGCGCAGGTGCAGGACGCGTGATTGTAGAAGGATTTGTTAAATTCGATTAGTGAAATCACCTTGCTCACCGTTCGCCCATCAACGGCACCAGCTTCTTAGCACCAATCGGCCATCGTCAAGAAGATGGCGACTATCGCGAATCTTAGCAGCCACAAGCCATGTCTGATGTAGCGTTGAAAAAGCACAAGACGTAGCAGAGAAAATTACCACTGCATTAGGTGGTCGCGGTATTTTTCGGGGTGGAAATGTTTGTATGTGGTGATGAGGTTATCTTCAATGAAGTCTCCCCACGCCCACATGATACTGAGTATGGTCAGCTCATTTCTCAAGAATTATCTGAGTTCGCCTTACACGCCCGTGCGATTTTTAAAGCTTACCGATTCCGGAAATCACCCTCATTAGCCCATCCGCTTCCAAAGCCATTGTGGTAGAAGGCCAATCGAAAAACGTGCAATTTGGCAATATCGCCGAAGTATTGGCCGAACCGAACACCAATATTCGCATTTTCGGCAAATGCGAAGTCAATAGCCATCGCCGTTTAGGTGTCTTACTCGCTCGTGATATTTCCGTAGAAAAAGCATTGGAAAAAGTAGAGCGTGCTTACGCGAAGTTGGATGTGAAATTATAAGGTTTGCTTAAAATAAGCATCATTGAAAAATAAAAAGTGCGGTCAATTTTTGAGTGGTTTTAAAACTCTTTGAAAATTGACCGCACTCAAACGATAAATTCTACGAATACTTTTTCATTAATTCATAAATTGGTTTTAATTGAGGCTCATTCTCTGTAGGTTTTATAACTTTCAAGAATAGTTTCATCCTCATTTACTAAGTAATGCACATTTGCCCCTTTTTTGAAGCATAAGCTCTAAAACTATCCAATCTCTCTGGGATATATCCAATCATAGATAAAAGGATTAAACCATCTTGGTTCGGTAAATTAGGATTTGCTCCTGCTTTTGAGCAACGCTATCGCTGCCTCAGCATTTTTACTTCGTAATGCGAATGCAAAGAGTCATTCCATATATATCCTGAGCATTAATATCTATACCCTTATTAATTAGATAATTAATAACATCAGAGGATAGTTTATTTGACTCAAATCCTAATAAGGCTTTATGCAACAATTCCAACACTCTACGGAGTTACTTCCATGATATTCCTTTCCTTATTTTGAAAAAGCTCTTCCAATAAAGTTAAATCACCAGAATCCATTGCATCTAAAATTTTTTATGCCCATCTCTAACTTATTATTCATTTATTTTCCTCTTTCAAAGTTTTTTTCATATCACGAACAATTCGTTCAATATCATCTTTACCGGGCATCTCATTTCTATGACTTCGATTTTTCAGACATATTTTCTAACCTAAATTTATTAGGTCTTGCATTTACATAATTATTAAATTGTTTTTGACTCAATTTAATTCTTTAGCTGCAAGAGATAATCGTCTATGCTCTATCCTGAATATTTTTGTCTTAAAAGGTAATTATCATCTACACTTGTTTCACTATCAATCACTGAGTCTACAGATGCATATCTATTAAAAGTGCGGTCATTTTTCAGATTGTTTTTAAAATTTAAAAACTCCCAAATTTTTGACCGCCTCTATTCTAAATAATAAGTTCAATGCTTTATAAGTTCACTTTCCTTATCCCACTTAGGATCTTGATAGCCATATTCAGCCGGCCAGTATTGGTGATACCCTTACTTTCCATACAAAATTGAAATTCTTTGTATTTACCAGTTTTATTGATATAGTAAAGTTCTTGATCTCCATATTTACTACCGCAGCTAACAGCATCTTTCCAACACTGTTGCTGATCAGTTTTACCTATACTATAAGGCTTTTTGATAATGTGCTATAGCTGGCCATAATTTGCCTTTATCAACACAATTAACCATTTGTGGAGTATAAAAACTATCCGTTTGAATGCTAACATCCGTTTAATATAAAACAAAGAAGAAATAAGTGTATCTCATTTTATTTTACCTCTATTTTCATCAAAAGTTCAAATATATCTGATGACATTGCATCCCCACGATTGCGCATTTCCTAACGCGTGCCTAAAACATCAATTTCATTTAATTCAGATTTTTACTATTTTTCATTAACAACTTCATTTTATTTATTTTTAGTTAGATATAAGCACGCGTCAGGAAACGCAGAGCTATCTGAGATCACCTTACAAAGTGCGGTCAATCTTTTATTTGTTTTCATATAAATGGGTGACTAACTGACCATTTAAAGTATTCCCAATATATACTTGATTAACTGTAGATTTTTGCTTCGCTAATTCTGCTTTAACCCATTCTTCATCACGCCCAACCACGTCTAAAATATCCTCATCCAATTGCCCATCAATAATCAAGGGATAGCGTAAGTTTTCATCGCCATATTGAATAATAGAAAGTTGCCCATTTTGTTCAAATACTGCACGTTTAACCGTCTTGATTTCATAAAATGCCGGCGGCACGCAACTTAAACATGAGGGTCATGTGCGGCAATACCATTTCTCATACACTCAGCCGTCTGAACTTTACCGTTTAAAATAACCCAAACCGGTTTCCCATCAATCAACGATTTAACAAATTGGTTATGATTCTTGATAAAACGAAGAGTGAAAACCAATAATGTCCATAACACAAGCACCAAAGAAAACTGTAAGACACCGATATTATCACTATAAATCACGCCCCCAATAATGCCACCAAGCACATAGTTTTGAACCTGATCCATCGCCGAGGTCGGCGCAAGGTTGCCTTTTGCCCATTAAGTTAATTTGAAGTACGAGTCCAACAATCCCATGGCCAATTTTCAAGCCTAATAATGCGTAGCCATCCATTATTTATCCTCCTTATCAATAACAGTAACATTAGGGTTCACCAAGTTAATTGGAGATAAGGAATACGCCGTAAAAAGTCATTGTTAAAATGAACTTCGAAATACTGATCCCGAATATTTAAAAATCATCCCGTTAGCTCAGCGTACGGCTATTTGTACTGAATATCTTCTTTTTGTAAATTTTGACTGTCTTTCACTGAATTTAAAAAGGTAACAACACGAGAGGTGTCCGCCACATAGACTTCATTTTGTTGGTACTGATGATATTGCACACCAAGTAATAAAATGATCAATAAAAAGGAAAAATAATACTGAGATCGCGGTATTTGGTTTTCTAACCGATTACGTAAATACAAGCTTGTTACTACAAGCAATGCACCCAGTGAGGCAAAAATAGCAATATATTTAAGATAACCTTGAAAAAGAAATCGCATTTTCTAAAAAGCAAAAGAGAAAAAGACATCTTGCACTCCTAATTTGAAAGGAAAAATAAGGTATAAATTTATCACAAAAGAAGACTTGTTACCTACATCCAATTCGCTCCCCGATAACGCTTATCTCCCAACGCCGGCGCGGCATTTCCTAACGCGTGCAAAAAGCATCGATTTCATTTGATTTATATTCTCACCATTTTTCATTAACAACTTTAGCTTGTTTATAGCTTTTATAACAATACAAGCATATCTTAGAGCCACATAAAATTTGAGAATACCCATTATCTAACTTGTAATTGATCAGCAGCTTCAATAAAAAAAGTGCGGTCGAAATGATCTGACCACAAAAGTTAGACTGTTATTTAAAGGATTGTTTTCGATATTGTAATCGTGTCAATTTGAGAGACAACAATCGCTAAGAATGCACCTGCACGACGAGCAGTTGGACCTGGTTTTGATTCATACGCATCAATCAAATCCCTAAACCAACGATGACGGCAATCAGCAGCCCTGCCATTTAAAGCCAAGTTTGACTTCTACTGCTGGAATTTTTACTTTCCATAGGATAACTCCTAGATAAATAATAAAAATAACGCATCACACATAACAACCGTGACGCAATCGATTAAATAGCGATCATAAAGACACCACTTATTTAGTATGAGTAAAGATTTAAGAGATGTTTTTATAAAATTTGATGAAAAACTTGATGAAGATTAAAAATAACTTTAAGAATGAAGAAATTGATTCACGCGTTCAAGCGCTGCTTTTTCTTACGTTATCCTTTTTCAAAAAGGATTTCATGCTTTTGCTTGAGGTACAAGCATAGATTCTGCATGCAGAAAAAGTGCGGTCAATTTTTTCAAGATTTTTGTTATCCACAATTTTTCTTTTTCCGCTTGTAAAATAAGCACAGGTGTTTCCACTCTTGGAATGATTTTTAGGGAGCGCTTTTGATTGCATTTAAACACAAATGTACCCAACGGAATGTCAGGGCCACCTAAGTGAATAGCAGAGCGTTTTCGATTAACTCGGTTCATCCATTTTCATTCGCGTTTTTAGAATGGCTAAGTTCATTAAGATTTAAAATCTGCCGGTTTGTAATGTCCTTTGCCAAAGGCATAGCGATGACCTTGACCAAAATGCCATCATCGTTGCAATGATGACTTCATCTCGTAACGGATGTTTCATTGGAACACCAAAGAAAGGCGAAAAAAGCATGGCCTTTTTAATCTGATGATCGTAATTGGCTAGATAATAGGGTGGAAATCAAAGCGCCGAGGGAATGTGCGAGAATATATTGCGCTTGATAATCATAAAGTGCGGTCGTTTTTTTCAATGATTTTTGCCATATCATCGGTATAAAAATGAAACTCATCTAAATGCCTTTTTGAGGAATAATACGCTGTGAATAGCCTTGTCCTCGATGATCAAAAAGCAAAAATATCATAACCTTGTTGGTAAAAGTCGTAAAGCCAACTCAGTCCATTTCAGCATATTTTCTGCTCGACCATTCACCAAAATCATCAATTTTTCTTACCGCACTTTCAGGCTGAACCAAATGACGATAAGCCAATTTGATATTTCGTTCGCCAGAAAGGTATTGCGTCGAAATTGCTCAAAAATGGCAATAACTCTGCAAGAGCAAATTGATGAAAAATGAGGTTCTCTGATCATAATTTTCTAATGAAAAGGGCGTAGTAAATACGCCCTTTGTAGTGAAAAGTAAAACTTACGCTACCAATTGTTTTTAAGATACGGCGAACTGGCTCTGCAGCACCCCATAATAATTGGTCGCCCACAGTAAAAGCTGCCAAATATTCAGGGCCCATAGCCAATTTACGTAAACGACCAACAGGCACGCTTAATGTACCAGTTACTTTCGCTGGCGTTAATTCACGCAATGTGGTTTCTTTGTCGTTTGGAATCACTTTTCACCCATTCATTATGTGATGCAATAATTTGTTCAATTTCTTCTAATGGTAAGTCTTTTTCAGTTTGATGGTGAATGCTTGGCTATGGCAACGTAATGCGCCGATACGCACACATAAACCATCAACAGGAATTGGATTGTCACTAAACCTAAAATTTTGTTGGTTTCAGAATAACCTTTCCATTCTTCTTTAGTTTGTCCTGTTTCAGGGAGAAGTTTGTCAATCCAAGGAATTAAGCTTCCCTAATGCTGCACCGAAGTTATCGGTTGGGAAACTATCAGAACGCATTTTCTGCAGTCACTTTACGTTCAATATCTAAAAATTGACGAAGCAGGGTCTTTTAATTCACTTGAAACTGCTTGTTCTAATAAGCCCATTTGTGAAATCAATTCACGCATATTTTTGCGCCCGCACCTGAAGCCGCTTGGTAAGTTGCCACAGAAATCCATTCCACCAAATCTTTCTCAAATAAACCACCGATAGCCATCAACATTAAAGTTTCACGGTACAGTTACCACCCACGAAAGTTTTAATGCCTTTTTTTCAAGCCTTCAGAAATCACGTGTTGGTTTACTGGATCAAGCACGATAATGGCATCATCTTTCATACGTAGTGCAGAAGCGGCATCAACCCAATAACCATCCCAACCTGTTGCTTTTTAATTTTTGGATAGACTTCATTGGTGTAATCGCCACCTTGGCAGGTCACGATAATGTCTAATTTTTTAAGTTCTTCAATGTCGAATGCATTTTTAAGCTCACCCGCCTCTTTGCCTGCGAATACAGGGGCTTTTTGACCTGCTTGAGAAGTGGTGAAGAAAACTGGATTAATATTGGCAAAAATCTTGCTCTTGCACCATACGATCCATTAATACGGGAACCGACCATTCCGCGCCAACCGATAAAACCGACGTTTTTTTCATGAGTTTTTCCTTATTTTTATGTTGTGTTGAATAGCTCTATTAATTACAGGCTTTTATGCTACAAAATCAAGTTTTTTAGAAAAATGAGGCTTTGTTTAATTTTTCTCAATAAAAAAATCCCCTTTCGGGGATTTATTGATTATTTATCTGCTTTTTTTCGTGGTTTTTCTTTACCGTTTTTCGACTCAGATTTACCTTCAGATTTGACCGCACTTTTCTTTGTCGTTGTAGACTTTTGTGGCTTCTCTTTGCCGTTGCAGATTTAGTCGCTTTTTCTTTGGCTTTTTCAGCTAAATTTGCTGCTTTCCATTCTTCAAATTTTTTCAAGTAACACTTTTACCCATTGGGCTTGGATCACCTGTAAATAAGGTTTGTAAGCCATTATTCTCAATGATATGACGACGAAGCTCTAAACGTTCTTGATGGTTTTCAGCTAAACGAATTGCACACTCAACATATTCATCTACCGTATTTGCAATTAACCATTCCGGTAAACCCAAACGTTTGAATAACCCCTTCATCAATATGTTCATGCACTTCTGCACCGGTTTTACATACCCCACTAAACCTAATGTCACCATATCAATAATGCCATTAGTATTCCCTGAATGGGAATGGGTTTACCATCATATCGCAGTTATGCAAAAATTCGGAGATATTGATCATAAGGTGCATGTGGATGAGCTGTCGCATCATTGCCTAAATAAGACTTTAATAAAACGATCAACATAAGGATGGGTCACACCACTAGATTGACCCTAGTGCAAAAGTGGAAATGCACTTTCACATTAGCACGATCACGAATAGCCTTTTAATGCTGCCAAGAAATATGGGTTAAGCTTCATTGTGGTAGAGGCAATACCAATATTCACCACTTCAGGGTTTTCACGTAAGCGATATTCTACGTGTTGCGGCGCAAGCGCTGAAGGTACATAAGGTAAGGCATCTTTTGGTAAACGCAATAATTGCTCACTGAAGCATTTTTTCAGAACCCACATAATCATCTTCCACTATTACATATTCAATAAAATCAGAATGGGTTGTAGCTGGGTGACCTAAAGCAATCACTTGAACTGGTGCAAGACAGGTATTACTTGCAAAAATGGTGTTTAAATCCATACCAATACTTTCGGCATATAAAAAAATAGCCGCACCATTTTTTTCTCACAAATAACTTTTTAAATTATCTAATTTAGAGACAATATTATTGCCTTCTAATACGTGAAATTCATCAAATACTGCTCGGCCTGCTTCATCTACTGTATCATTACCTACACCAATTAGGTAGAAACGTTCACGTGCAGCAATCATTGAAGTTGAATGCGTACGGTAAATTGAATGAGATGAATGGAAATGCTCCAATAACACCACCATTACTGGTTTACCATCACGTTCACCTAATTTAGTGACATCACGATCAATCCATCCACCTTGTAATAAATGGCGACGAATAACTTGGTTTAATGCTTTTTTCACCCAGTGTTTATTTTCAGCAACATCATAACTACAATGCATATACACATCATGTGAAATTGAACTTGGTACATTATTTAAGTTTTCGATCGTTGTTAATTTTTCAGGAAACCATTGTAAAATGGTGCTACGTTTAGAAAACGCTTGATCAGTCGCAATAAAACGTGGTGATTGCAATGCAAAGCAAAAGGGATGCGCATAATTCTGGATCTAAATTCCATAAAGCATCAAAATTGACGTTCATATTCGATTCAGGCAGATACAAAATGCAAAAATTTAATCAATGATGATCTTGCACTATCTAAGTGAAAATCTGATAAATTTGTTTTATCTGGATTGCGGTTATAAGCTTTGCAACACATGATCCGCATTTACAAAGGGCGATGATGCAAAAATCATATTAATCCAACGTTGTAAGATAAAAGAAACGTTGTGCCCCACCTTCAGAAATATCTAATTTAGGATCAGAAAATAACTCACTCATTGCTACCGCTACACGGGTGCATAAATGCTTAATTTTATCTTGTACCTAATTCATCATTTAATTGGCTAGGATAATTAATTTCAATACCTTCAACGCCACCAAAATTAGTATCAATTTTGCTTAAAATATCCAGCAATTCAACGCAAGCTGATTCATAGCTTTTTGCTGCTACTTCCTGTTCAAAACGGATAACACTTGGTTGTTTTTGTGCTTCTGTCATTTATAAATTCCTTTGGTAAAAATAAATAAAATGAATAATTAATAGGTTCCCCACAGATCTATATTCATCTGAGTAGGTGATGGTTACTTTAATAAATTCGCCTACTTTTACAGGCGTACCACTTAGATTTTTCAATATAAACTAAGCCATCAACTTCTGGTGCATCAGCTTTTGTACGCCCGATAATACCTTCGTCATCAATTTCATCCACAATTACATCAAGCGTTTGACCAATTTTTTGTTTTAATCGTTCAGCCGAAATTTCTTGTTGTAACTGCATAAAGCGGTGGAAACGTTCTTCTTTTTACATCTTCAGGCACTTGGTTTTGCCATTTCAGTTGCAGGAGCGCCTTCACTGGGCTAAATTTGAAACAGCCCACGCGATCAAGTTGTGCTTCTTTTAAGAAATCCAATAACATTTGGAAATCTTCTTCTGTTTCACCCGGGAAACCTACAATGAAAGTTGAACGTAGGTTAAATCTGGACAAATCTCACGCCATTGCTTAATACGCTCTAAAGTGCGGTCAATTTTTCCTGGTCTTTTCATCGCTTTTAAAATTTTTGGACTCGCATGTTGCAATGGAATATCCAAATAAGGCAACAATAGACCTTCCGCCATTAATGGAATTAAATCATCCACGTGAGGATAAGGATAAACGTAGTGTAAACGTACCCAAATGCCTAATTTACCAAGTTGTTTACACAAGGTCATTAAGTCATTCTTAATTGGCATACCATTCCAAAAGGCGGTTTTCACGCCACCTTCTTTGCGTTGTGTATCCATCGCATAAGCAGAAGTATCTTGTGAAACAACCAATAACTCTTTCACTCCCGCATCAGCAAGACGTTTTGCTTCATCCAATACTTGCGTGATAGAACGGCTTTCTAAATCCCCACGTAATGAAGGGATTATACAGAATGTACAACGATGATCACAGCCTTCTGAGATTTTCAAATAAGCATAGTGTTTTGGTGTTAATTTCACCCCTTGTTTTGGTACAAGGCTGGTGTAAGGATTATGCTCTGGTTTTGGCACATATTTATGTACTTGTGCCATGACTGTTTCATAACTGTGCGGACCGCTCACTTCCAATACTTTCGGGTGAACTTGGCGAATTTGATCTTCTTTCGCCCCTAAACAGCCGGTCACTATCACGCGTCCGTTTTCTTCCAACGCCTCTCCTATGGCTTCTAGGGATTCCTGCACGGCACTATCAATAAAGCCGCAAGTATTCACAATGACCAAGTCCACATTTTCATAACTTGGCACAATATTATACCCGTCAGTACGTAATTCAGTCAGAATACGTTCAGAATCCACTAAATTTTTAGGACAACCTAAACTTACAAAGCCAATATTCGGCGTTGATTTTTGCATAAATTTATTCTCAGCTATCATCATCTTTCAAAACTTTAGATTTTACTCAATTTCAAAGCAGAAAGGCGATAAATTAAAGGTAAATTGATTGTAAATTTGCCCATTAAAGTCCTTTTTTTCAGGTAGAATAACGCCCGTTTTCTTATTTACTCATATTCATTATTAACATGGAAAAATTCTTCTCTTTTTCGACCGCTCTTGAACAGACGGCTTATTTACTTATTCTAGGGAAAATGCTACTTGCACTTGTACTTGGCAGGGATTATTGGCTTAGAACGTGAACTTAAAACACAAAACCGGTTGAGTCAAAACCTGCGCCATTATTGCAGTGACGACTTGTGTACTAACGATTGTCTCCATTCAAGCCGCGGAACATTATGCGCAAGTTTCAGATAATATTCGAACTGACCCTATGCGACTTGCCGCACAAGTAATCAGTGGCATCGGTTTCTTAGGTGCAGGGGTAATTTTACACAAGAAAAATGATGCTATTTCGAGCTTTAACCACTGCAGCAATCATCTGGGCTGCGGCGGCTATCGGTGTGGCAACAGGTGCAGGCTTTTATTTTTTTGATGCCATTATTGCCACTTTAATGATTTTAATCGCCATTCGTATCAGCCCTGATTGTGCAGCGTTATGTTCGTCGTAAAACTTATAAAAACGTACTCGTTTAGCCATTCAACTGAGCTCCACTAACGGCATCAGTAAAGTGACAGATTTATTATTGAAAACATGATTACCGCATTGAAAATATCTCAGTCAAAGACCAAGCGAGTGGAGAGTTCGCTTGCAAGTACGATGCTACAACATTGATAATGAAATGCTAAAAGATGTCTATACGCTGTTAAAAACAGAAGATGAAGTACTGAGTGTGGATGTAGAAAATTAAAATCAGCTCAAAATAACACATTACTTCTATCGTAAAACCACTACTTGCTAGACAAAAAGTTAAATACTTAAACTGGATAACATCATGAATTTACAAGATAATTTTGAGCAGCATACACCGATGATGCAGCAATATCTCAAGTTAAAAAGCAGAAAATCCTGATATTTTATTATTTTTATCGAGATGGGGATTTTTATGAGCTTTTTTTATGATGATGCAAAAAAAGCGGCAGCGTTGTTAGATATTTCTTTAACGAAACGTGGACAATCAGCAGGTAATCCAATTCCCATGGCGGGCGTGCCTTATCATGCAGTAGAAGGCTATTTAGCAAAATTAGTACAATTAGGTGAACCTGTAGCCATTTGTGAGCAAGTGGGTGATCCCGCTACATCAAAAGGGCCGGTTGAACGCAAAATTGTACGAATTGTGACACCAGGTACGGTAAGTGATGAAGCGCTTTTACCAGAACGCCAAGATAACTTAATTGTGGCGGTTTATCAGGAAAAAGAAAAAAATTTGGTCTAGCCACATTAGATATGACGTCTGGTCGTTTCCAGCTTTGTGAACCTCATTCAAAAGAAGCCTTGCAAGCTGAATTACAGCGTATTAATCCCGTAGAATTACTTTATTGTGAAGATTTTTGCCAGAAATGGCCATTATCGAACCTTATAAAGGTCTACGCCGTCGCCCTAATTTGGGAATTTGAACTCAGCACAGCCATTTCAGAACTTAATCGTCAATTTGGTACGAAAAGATTTACGTGCATTTGGTGTGGAAAAATCACCTCTTGACTTGGCAGCAGCAGGTTGTTTATTGCAATATGCAAAAGAAACACAACGCGCTTCTCTGCCACATATTCAAAGCATTAGTGTTATTCAAAAATAATGATAATATTCAATTAGATGCTGCAACACGCCGAAATTCTAGAACTCACTCAAAAATCTTGCGGGTGGTACAGAAAATACGCTGGCTTCGGTATTAGATAAATGTGTGACACCAATGGGTAGCCGTTTGTTAAAACGTTGGATTCATCAGCCTATCCGTCAAACAGACATTCTATTAAAACGCCAAAAAACCATTGGTGAAATTATTGAGCAAGATTTGTATCACGAATTGCAGCCTTATTTGCAACAAGTGGGGGATATGGAACGGATTCTTGCTCGTATAGCACTGCGTTCTGCACGTCCTCGAGATCTCACGCGTTTACGTACTGCATTAGAACAAATTGAACCAATAAAATCACTGATTCATACAAAAACATCGTCAAATTTGACCGCACTTTCCGAGCAAATTGATGATTTTTTTCCACGCAAATCGAGCTACTTCAAAAAGCAATTATTGAAAACCCCTCCGTTATTAATTCGCGATGGTGGCGTTATTGCTGAAGGCTATAATGCCGAATTAGACGAATGGCGAACCCTTTCCGCTGGCGCAACGCAATATTTAGAAAATTTAGAACAACGCGAACGAGAAAGCACGGGTATTGATACCTTAAAAATTGGCTTTAATGCGGTGCATGGTTATTACATTCAAATTAGCCAAGGGCAAGCTCATAAAGCACCAATTCATTATGTTCGCCGTCAAACCTTAAAAAATGCCGAGCGCTATATTATTCCTGAATTAAAAGAATACGAAGATAAGGTTTTAAAAATCAAAAGGGCGGCGCTTGCTTTTAGAAAAGCAACTTTATGATGAATTGTTTGATTTATTATTGCCATATTTAGGCCAATTACAATTAGCCAGCTTGGCATTGTCTGAATTGGATGTGTTAGTTAACTTAGCAGAAAGAGCAGAAACCTTAAATTATGTTGCACCACAATTTAGCGATGAAATTGGCGTAAAAATTGAAAATGGTCGCCATCCTGTGGTGGAACAAGTCTTAAAAGACCCCTTTATTGCCAATCCTGTTAATCTCAATCAACAGCGTCATTTGCTGATTATTACTGGCCCCAAATATGGGTGGTAAAAAGTACCTATATGCGTCAAACGGCTTTAATTACGTTAATGGCGTATATAGGCAGTTTTGTGCCAGCTGATAGTGCGGTTATTGGGCAAATTGATCGTATTTTTACTCGAATTGGTGCTTCTGACGATTTGGCATCCGGTCGTTCTACATTTATGGTAGAAATGACCGAAATGGCCAATATTCTTCATCAAGCCACTTCACAAAGTTTAGTTCTTATTGATGAAATTGGGCGAGGCACTTCTACCTATGATGGGCTTTCTTTAGCTTGGGCTTGTGCTGAATGGTTAGCGAAGAAAACTCGTTCACTTACGTTATTTGCGACCCATTATTTTGAACTCACCGCACTGCCAGAACAAATTGAAGGCATTGCCAATATTCATTTAGATGCGTTAGAACATAACAATACCATCGCCTTTATGCATGCGGTTCAAGACGGTGCGGCAAGTAAAAGTTATGGTCTTGCTGTTGCAGCGCTGGCAGGTGTACCTCAATCTGTCATTAAACTGGCGAAGCAAAAATTACATCAGTTAGAAAAATTGTCGGCACAAAATGGTGATCAACAAATTCAACATTTAAGAGCGTTAAATCAACATCAAGGTGAATTGGCTTTTGAAGCGGAGCCTGATGCTTTACGCGAAGCCATTGAGCAGCTTGATCCCGATGAATTAAGTCCAAAACAAGCCTTAGCTTATCTGTATCAATTGAAGAAAATGCTGTAAGAAATAAAAAGAGCGGTCAAAAAATTCATTGTTTTTTATGACCGCTCTTTTATTTTCACTAATTTCTTAAAATCTCATAGATTTCAGAATCTTTTCTATCGAGATAATGGATGGATTGGATTTTACGAATGGTGCGTGATTTACCACGGATTAATAAGGTTTCAGTGGTAGCTAAGTTGCCACGACGAGAAATCCCTTTGAGTAATTCACCGTGCGTAATTCCCGTTGCGGCAAAAACAAGGTTATCATCACGTACTAAATCTTCTAATTTTAAGATTTCATTGACCTTCACACCTAAGGCTTCACAACGTTGAACTTCTTCAGCGGCAATTTTACGATTTTCTTCCGTATCGCCTTTCACTTCATTACGTGGAATAAGACGAGCTTGCATATCCCCACCTAATGCACGAATTGCAGCGGCAGCTGCCACACCTTCAGGTGCACCACCAATGCCATAAACCATATCCACTTCAGCATCCGGTAAGCAACATAAAACCGAAGCGGCAACATCACCATCTGGAATGGCCATCACGCGAATACCTAGATTATGCATTTGCTTAATCACTTTATCATGACGTGGTTTAGCGAGCACCATTACCGTTAAATCCGATAAGGATTTACCTAAACGAGAAGCTACACGGCGAAGGTTTTGTTCAATCGGTAAACTTAAATCAATCATGCCTTTCACTTCAGGACCGACAACCAATTTTTCCATATACATATCAGGCGCTTTTAAGAAAGTACGTTTACCACCAGCAGCCAATACTGAAATAGCATTTGATTGGCCCATTGCGGTCATTCGTGTGCCATCAATCGGATCAACTGCAATAGAAACAAGCTCACCATTACCTGACCCTACTTTTTCACCAATATAAAGCATTGGGGCTTCGTCAATTTCCCTTCACCAATCACAATTTCACCGTCCATATGGATTAAATTCAGCATATAACGCATGGCTTTGACTGCCGCCTCATCTGCTGCATTTTTATTACCACGTCCAAGCTAAGTATAAGCCGCTAACGCAGCCGATTCGGTTACTATTGAAAATTCAATAGCTAATGCACGATTCATTTTTTCTCTCCCAATGCAAAAAGTCTCGCTATTTTATCACTAAGCAAACGTTTGCATAATAATTTTTGACAAGAGACTTTTTAAAAATAGGATTAAGTGGGTAGAATAAAAGCCGTTTCGGACTTATTTTAAAAAGGAAATCACTATGTCTTTAGAAATTTTGAGATCAGCTTGAAGAAAAATTAGACAAGCAGTAGAAACCATTCAATTACTTCAACTTGAAGTGGAAGAATTAAAAGAACAAAAAAATCAATCTCAACAAGCAGTAGAAGCGTTGCAACATGAAAAATGAGCAACTTAGAAATGAACACCGCAACTGGCAAGAACACATTCGTTCATTGTTGGGTAAATTCGACAACGTATAATTACTATAAAGGCTTAGAAAATCTAAGCCTTTTTCTTAATAGGAAACAATATGAATATTTGCGTGATTTCAGGCAGTACATTAGGCAGCGCTGAATATGTGGCGGAGCATTTAGAAGATGTGTTAAAAAAACACAAGATTTTTCTACCGCACTTTTCCACGGACCAGAACTTGATGATGTGATTGATGAAAATATTTGGTTAATTATCACTTCAACACATGGCGCAGGTGAATTACCTGATAATTTAAAACCTCTCTTTGAACAAATTGCGGCATCAGATAAAGATTTCTCTTCCCTCCGCTTTGCTGTTGTAGGCTTAGGTAATTCAGATTACGATACATTCTGTCATGCCGTGAATAAAGTCGAAACACAGTTAAGTGAAAAAGTGCGGTCAAAATCTGCGAGAGTTTAAAAATCGATGTCTTGCATGTTGATGATCAAGAGCAATTTTGCTGAAGATTGGCTACCACAATTTATTCATGCACTTTAGTCATAATAAAGCGATAATTTGAGTTATCGCTTTTTCTTTATCCATTATCTAAAAATTACCTGTGGATAACTTTAATAAAAATCTGTCAAAAACTTGTTCTTTTCCACTGAGTAAATATGATGGTTGTTTTAACAATGGATAAAATTGAAGGTTATCCACAAGAAAAAAACCTCAAACTGATGACATTTCAACATAGTCTAAAATGATCTAACTCCTTCATTTAAAAAAAGGAAAAAGATCTTATTAACAAGGTAAAAGGATCGTAATAGTAACAATAATAAGATCTTTATATATAAACTAGATCTTATCTTTATTACCTCTCGATCTTCTCTCATCACAGATTGAATTCTTGCTTTCAAGCACACGTAATTTTTCAGTAGAATAACGCCTATTTTTTAGATCGAAGATCAAATTGAAGAAGAAGAGAGATATGTGTTTTACACCGAAAATTATGATGTGATCGTTGTTGGTGGCGGTCATGCCGGTACAGAAGCCGCATTAGCACCTGCACGCATGGGATTAAAAACCCTATTATTGACACATAATGTCGATACCCTTGGACAAATGTCATGTAATCCAGCCATTGGCGGCATTGGTAAAGGCCATTTAGTGAAAGAAGTGGATGCGATGGGCGGCTTAATGGCGCATGCTGCAGATAAAGCAGGTATTCAATTTCGCACTTTAAACAGCAGTAAAGGGCCTGCTGTACGTGCAACTCGTGCTCAAGCCGACCGTGTGTTATATCGTCAAGCGGTACGCATAGCACTAGAGAATCAACCAAATTTAGATATTTTCCAGCAAGAAGTGACCGATATTTTAATTGAGCAAGATCGCGTTTGTGGTGTAGAAACCAAAATGGGGCTTAAATTCCGTGCTAAATCAGTTATTTTAACTGCCGGTACTTTCTTAGCGGGTAAGATCCATATTGGTTTAGAACATTATGAAGGAGGCCGTGCAGGTGATCCGGCATCTGTTACACTTTCTCATCGTTTACGTGATTTGAATTTACGTGTGATCGTTTGAAAAACGGGTACACCACCGCGTATTGATGCACGCACGATCAATTTTCGATATATTGGCTAAACAACATGGTGATGCTGTTTTACCCGTATTTTCTTTTTATGGGATCAGTTGAAGATCACCCTCAACAAATTCCTTGTTATATCACCCACACTAATGAACAAACTCATGAAGTGATCCGTAATAATCTGGATCGCAGTCCTATGTATACTGGTGTGATTGAAGGGATCGGCCCACGTTATTGCCCATCTATTGAAGATAAAGTGATGCGTTTTGCGGATCGTAATTCACATCAAATTTATTTGGAACCAGAAGGCTTAACCAGTAACGAAGTGTATCCAAACAGGGATCTCTACCAGTTTGCCGTTTGACGTGCAAATGGGCATTGTGAATTCTATGAAAGGTTTGGAAAAGCGCGCATCATTAAAACCAGGTTATGCCATTGAATATGATTATTTTGATCCACGCGATTTAAAAACCAACATTAGAAACTAAAGCTATTTCTGGTTTATTTTTTGCGGGTCAAATTAATGGTACAACAGGTTATGAAGAGGCGGCTGCACAAGGCTTATTGGCAGGGATTAACGCAGGTCTTTACGTACAAGAAAAAGAGGCATGGTATCCACGTCGCGATCAATCTTATACAGGCGTATTGGTGGATGACCTTTGCACACTTGGTACCAAAGAACCATATCGCGTATTCACTTCGCGTGCAGAATACCGTTTGTTATTACGTGAAGATAATGCGGATATTCGTTTAACGCCAATTGCCCATGAATTAGGGTCTAATTGATGAGGCTCGCTGGGCGCTTTAATCAAAAATGGAAAATATTGAACAAGAACGCCAACGCTTACGCAGTATTTGGTTGCATCCGCGTTCTGAATATTTAGAAGAAGCGAATAAAGTGCTTGGTAGTCCACTTGTGCGTGAGGCCAGCGGTGAAGATTTATTGCGCCGTCCAGAAATGACCTACGATATTTTGACTTCTTTTAACGCCATATAAACCGGCAATGGAAGATAGAGAGCCGTAGAACAAGTGGAAATTGCCATTAAGTATCAAGGCTATATTGAGCATCAACAAGAAGAAATTGAAAAACAAAAACGCCACGAAAAATACAGCTATTCCGGCTAACTTTGATTACAGCAAAGTATCTGGTTTATCTAATGAAGTACGTGCGAAGTTAGAACAGCATCGTCCAGTTTCCATTGGTCAAGCAAGCCGTATTTCCGGTATTACGCCGGCAGCAATTTCAATTATTCTGGTGAATTTGAAAAAACAAGGCATGCTAAAACGTGGGGAGTAAACTTCTCAGGTATTGAAAGCAAAAAGTGCGGTGAATTTTCATCGCACTTTTTATATTACAAATTAAAAAGATGTAATTAGTAGGCTAAATTTTTTGCTGAAATAAAAACACTAAGATTTTAACCGTACTTTCAAGTAGAATGACGACAAAACAGACAAGATAGATAGAAAAATGAAAGCAAAACTCGAAAATTTACTGGCTCAAGCAGAAATTCAATTAACCGATCTACAAAAGATCAGCTGATTCAGTTGGTACAATTACTCAATAAATGGAACAAGGCCTATAATTTAACTTCTGTGCGTGATCCACAAGAGATGTTAGTAAAACATATCTTGGATAGTATTGTTGTTAGTCCTTATTTACAAGGGGATCGTTTTATTGATGTAGGAACCGGTCCAGGCTTGCCAGGACTGCCTTTAGCCATTATTAATCCTACCAAGCAATTTGTCTTGTTAGATAGTTTAGGTAAGCGTATTAGCTTCATTCGAAATGCAGTACGTGAGTTAGGACTAACAAATGTAGAACCTGTTCTTAGCCGTGTTGAGGAATACCAACCTGAACAAAAATTCGACGGTGTATTAAGTCGAGCATTTGCTTTGTTAAAAGATATGACAGATTGGTGTCATCATTTGCCAAAAGAAAATGGGTATTTTTATGCTTTGAAAGGCATTTATCACGAAGATGAAGTTCAAGAATTAGACAAAAAATTTGAAGTAAAAGACGTGATTACTTTGAATGTCCCTGAACTTGTAGGTGAGCGACATTTAATCGTTTTACGATAAAAACATACTTTTTTACGGCAATTTTGTTAATTATTTTTAAAAAGTGTGATTTGTTTAACATTTTTTTAGTGGTTTAAAAGTTGAAACTCTTTGTAGCACGGGTATAATTAGACAGTTTTTGTATTTTTAAAAATAAGATAATGTCTAAGGTTTTTAACACAGGTTAAAAATCGATATCAAAAGGCGATAATCATTGAATCGGTTTTGTCTTGTTGTTTTGGGGTTATTCCTTGCAATTTGGCAACGCCAAAGTGCGGTAGATTTTCATTTACGGTTTTTAAGTGCCTTTTTGCCTTTTTTGTACATTCATATTTATCATTTTTTCGAAAACAAAATTTTTCAACAAAACTGACCGCACTTTTATCGTGCTGAAGCAATAAAGTTTATTTTAACGATGGTTTTTATCATTATTGCCATCAAATGGTTATTCGTTATCAATTTTTATTGCTGTTTTTTGTTGGTTTTTATTGGCATTAGTGCTGAATAATATTATTCCACTTATTCTCAATAAAATCTTAACTTTGGGTTATTCTTCAGAACAAAAGGATCGATTATGTCTGGACAAACTTCAATTGAATATATCCAACACCATTTGACTTATCTTACAGCAGGTGAAGGTTTTTGGACGTTTAATCTTGATACGTTTTTCTTTCTCTGTGTTGTGTGGTTTCCTTTTCTTAGCTATTTTTCGTAAAGTGGCTAAAAAAAGCAACAGCAGGTGTACCGAGTAAACTGCAATGTGCTGTTGAAATGGCTGTAGAATGGATTGATGGTGTAGTAAAAGAAAATTATCATGGTAAACGAGATGTGATAGCGCCATTGGCTTTAACCATTTTCGTATGGGTGATGATTATGAATGCTATTGACTTTTGGTACCTGTGGATTATATTCCCCAGTTGTTTGCTATTATTACAGGTAAACATCATATTCCTGTACGAGCTGTGCCGACTACGGATATGAATATGACATTTGCAATGTCGATTTCAGTATTTGTATTGATCCTGTTTTTATACGATTAAATCTAAAGGGTATTAAAGGTCTTGCAAAAGAATACACTTTACACCCTTTTCAATCATTGGGCATTTATCCCTGTTAATCTTCTTCTTGAATCCGTGACGTTGATCTCAAAAGCCTGTTTCATTGCTACTTCGTTTATTCGGAAATATGTATGCTGGTGAGCTGATCTTTATTTTGATTGCCGTGATGTATTCAGCTAATGCGTTTGTGGCTGCACTGGGAGTGCCATTGCAGTTGGTGTGGGCGATTTTCCATATTTTTGGTTATCGCGTACAAGCCTTCGTCTTTATGATGCTTACTGTGGTTTACCTGAGTATTGCATATAATAAAAGCGGAACATTAATTTTATTTTTATTTAACAACTCAACTCTCAATCAACTGGAGAAAATTTATAGAAACTGTAATTAGTGCAACAATCATTGCTTCTGCGATTATGCTTGCTTTTTGCTGCGTTAGGTACTGCAATTGGCTTTGGTCTTCTTGGCGGTAAATATCTTGAGTCTGCCGCTCGTCAGCCTGAATTAGCTAATTCACTACTTACTAAAAGATGTTTATTGTTGCAGGCCTTCTTGATGCGATTGCGATGATCGTGGTAGGTATCGGTTTATATTTCGCATTTCGCAAATCCATTTGCTGCATTATTAGGTTAATAAACAACAAATTTCCTAATTAACGAAGGAGGTATGTTGTGAATATTAATGCAACATTAATTGGTCAAACCATCGCCTTTATTATTTTTGTATGGTTTTGTGTGAAATTTGTTTGGCCACCAATTATTAATGCGATTGAAAACTCGTCAAAGTCAAATTGCGAACGCTTTTAGCGTCAGCTGAAGCAGCTAAAAAAGAGCAAGCAGATACGAAAAATCTTGTTGAACAAGAACTTTTCAGCTGCAAAAGTACAAGCTCAAGACATTTTTAGATGCTGCGAATAAACGTCGCAATGAAGTATTAGACGAAGTGAAGGCAGAAGCCGAAGAACTAAAAGCAAAAATTATTGCTCAAGGTTATGCTGAAGTAGAAGCAGAACGTAAACGTGTTCAAGAAGAATTACGTGTTAAAGTGGCTTCATTGGCAGTGGCTGGTGCTGAGAAAATTGTGGGTCGTTCTATTGATGAAGCGGCAAACAATGACATTATTGATAAATTAGTTGCAGAGTTATAAGAGGCTTTAGCTTATGTCAGAATTAACTACAATAGCTCGCCCTTATGCAAAAAGCTGCATTCGACTTTGCCATTGAACAAAGTGCGGTCGAAAAATGGACTGATATGTTAGGGTTTTTGCTGCAGCCGTAGCTGAAGATGAAACGGTAAAAGCTTACTTAGTAGTTCTCTTTCTGCACAGAAATTAGCTGATACAGTAATTTCTATTTGTGGCGAACAATTGGATCAATATGGGCAAAATCTTATTCGGTTAATGGCTGAAAATAAGCGTTTGAGTGCGATTCCTACCGTGTTTGAAGAATTTAAACATTATGTGGAAGAACATCAAGCTATTGCAGAAGTTGAAGTAACTTTCTGCACAACCATTGAATGCAACACAAATCGAAAAATTGCAGCTGCAATGGAAAAAGATTAGCTCGCAAAAGTGAAATTAAATTGCAATGTAGATAGCTCACTGATTGCCGGTGTAGTTATTCGTACTGAAGATTTTGTGATTGACGGAAGTAGTCGTGGACAACTTGCTCGTCTCGCAAATGAGTTGCAATTATAAGAGGAATACAAGATGCAACTAAATTCAACTGAAATTAGTGAATTGATTAAAAAACGCATCGCTCAATTTGACGTGGTGAGCGAAGCCCGTAATACAGGGACTATTGTTTCTGTAAGTGACGGGATTATTCGTATTCATGGCTTAAGCGATGTGATGCAAGGCGAAATGATCGCCTTACCAGGCAACCGTTACGCAATGGCACTTAACCTTGAACGTGATTCTGTTGGTGCGGTAGTAATGGGCCCTTACGCAGATTTAGCTGAAGGTATGGAAGTACAATGTACTGGCCGTATTCTTGAAGTACCAGTTGGTCGTGGTTTATTAGGTCGTGTGGTAAATACACTTGGTCAACCAATCGATGGTAAAGGTGAAATTGAAAACGATGGTTTCTCTCCTGTTGAAGTGATTGCACCAGGTGTTATCGATCGTAAATCTGTTGATCAGCCTGTACAAACCGGTTATAAAGCGGTTGACTCCATAGTTCCAATCGGTCGTGGTCAACGTGAGTTAATCATCGGTGACCGTCAAACTGGTAAAACAGCATTAGCAATCGACGCTATCATTAACCAACGTGATTCAGGTATTAAATGTATCTATGTCGCGATCGGTCAAAAAGCTTCGACTATTGCAAACGTAGTGCGTAAATTAGAAGAGCACGGTGCGCTTGAAAACACTATCGTTGTTGCGGCATCTGCATCTGAATCAGCTGCCTTACAATATTTAGCACCTTATGCTGGTTGTGCAATGGGTGAATATTTCCGTGATCGCGGTGAAGATGCGTTAATCGTTTACGATGACTTATCAAAACAAGCCGTTGCTTATCGTCAAATTTCATTATTATTACGTCGTCCACCAGGTCGTGAAGCATATCCAGGTGACGTATTCTATCTACACTCACGTTTACTTGAACGTGCAGCACGTGTAAATGAAGAATACGTAGAAAAAAATTTACTCAAGGTGCAGTAAAAAGGAAAAACAGGGTTCTTTAACCGCTCTTCCAATCATTGAAACTCAAGCGGGTGACGTTTCTGCATTCGTTCCAACCAACGTAATTTCGATTACCGATGGTCAGATTTTCTTAGAATCTAACTTGTTTAACTCTGGTATTCGTCCAGCGGTAAACCCCTGGTATTTCGGTATCTCGTGTGGGTGGTTCTGCACAAACTAAAGTAGTGAAAAATTAGCTGGTGGTATCCGTACCGCATTAGCTCAGTATCGTGATTAGCGGCGTTTGCTCAGTTTGCATCTGACCTGATGATGCTACACGCAAACAACTTTCTCATGGTGAAAAAGTCACTGAATTATTGAAACAAAAACAATATGTACCGCTTAGCGTAGCAGAGCAATCTGTGTTGCTTTTCGCGGTTGAGTTTGGCTATTTAGAAGATGTGGAATTGCAAAAAATTGCAAGTTTTGAAGCCGCACTTTTTAGATTACGCTCGCCGTAACCACAGCGAGTTTATGGCTGAATTGACCAAAACCGGTAATTACAATGATGAAGTTAAAGCATCATTGAAATCGATTTTGGATAACTTTAAAGCCAACAGCGCGTGGTAAAAGTAACGGAGAAATAAGATGGCAGGTGCAAAAGAGATAAAAACCAGTACCCAGTGTTCAAAGTACACAAAAAATTACAAAGGCAATGGAAATGGTGGCGACCTCGAAAATGCGTAAAACGCAGGATCGTATGTCGGCTTCTCGTCCGTATTCTGAAACAATACGAAATGTTATCAGCCACGTCTCTAAAGCAAGTGTAGGTTATAAACACCCATTTTTAATTCAACGCGAAGTAAAAGAGTCGGATCTTAGTGGTCTCGACTGACCGTGGAATGTGTGGTGGTTTGAACATTAACTTGTTTAAAACCGTAATGACAGAAATCAAACAATGGAAAGATAAAGGCGTTACTGTTGAATTGGGCTTAATTGGCTCAAAAAGGTATCAGCTTTCTTCCGCTCATTAGGATTACCTGTTCGTGCACAACTTTCCGGTTTGGGTGATAATCCGACAATGGAAGACTTAATTGGTGTTGCAAACGGCATGTTTGGTAGCTATAAAGACGAAGAAGTAGATGCAGTTTATATTGCCTACAATAAATTCGTTAATACAATGGCGCAAAAACCTGTTTATCAACAATTAATCCCATTACCGGCATTAGAAACCGATAATTTAGAGAAAAAGACAAAGCACCTGGGATTACCTTTACGAGCCAGAGCCAAAAAGTCTTATTAGACAGTTTGCTTACTCGTTATTTGGAATCACAAGTGTATCAATCTGTGGTAGATAACCTTGCTTCCGAGCAAGCTGCTAGAATGGTAGCAATGAAAGCGGCAACTGATAATGCAGGTAATTTAATCAATGACTTGCGATTAGTTTACAATAAAGCCCGTCAAGCAAGTATTACAAATGAATTAAACGAAATCGTCGCCGGCGCGGCAGCGATTTTAATGAAAGAGGAACGGTAATGTCAGCAGGAAAAATTGTACAAACTCATCGGTGCGGTGATTGACGTTGAATTCTACAAGATGCAGTACCAAAAGTTTACGATGCATTAAAAAGTTGAATCAGGTTTAACCCTTGAAGTTCAACAACAATTAGGTGGCGGTGTAGTTCGCTGTATCGCATTAGGTACATCTGACGGCTTAAAACGTGGCTTAAAAGTAGAAAATACGGGTAACCCAATTCAAGTTCCAGTAGGGACTAAAACGTTAGGCCGTATTATGAACGTATTAGGTGAACCAATCGATGAGCAAGGTGAAATTGGCGCGGAAGAAAATTGGGCTATCCATCGTCCAGCACCAAGCTACGAAGAACAATCTAATAGTACGGAATTATTAGAAACTGGTATCAAAGTTATCGACTTAATTTGTCCATTCGCAAAAAGGTGGTAAAGTGGGTCTATTCGGTGGTGCGGGTGTAGGTAAAACCGTTAACATGATGGAATTAATCCGTAATATCGCGATCGAACACTCAGGTTACTCTGTATTTTGCGGGTGTGGGTGAGCGTACTCGTGAAGGTAACGACTTCATCATGAGATGAAAGATTCTAACGTATTAGATAAAGTATCATTGGTTTACGGACAAATGAATGAGCCACCAGGTAACCGTTTACGTGTTGCGTTAACCGGTTTAACTATGGCTGAAAAATTCCGTGACGAAGGTCGTGATGTATTATTCTTCGTGGATAATATCTACCGTTATACCCTTTGCTGGTACTGAAGTATCTGCGTTATTAGGTCGTATGCCATCTGCGGTAGGTTACCAACCGACATTAGCAGAAGAAATGGGTGTGTTACAGAACGTATCACTTCAACCAAAACAGGTTCTATCACCTCTGTACAAGCGGTATACGTACCTGCGGATGACTTAACTGACCCATCTCCGGCAACAACCTTCGCGCACTTAGACTCAACAGTTGTATTAAGTCGTCAAATTGCGTCTTTAGGTATTTATCCTGCGGTTGACCCATTAGATTCAACTTCACGCCAATTAGACCCCACTCGTTGTTGGTCAAGAGCACTATGATGTAGCGCGTGGCGTACAAGGTATCTTACAACGTTATAAAGAATTAAAAGATATTATCGCAATTCTTGGTATGGACGAGTTATCTGAAGATGACAAACTTGTGGTAGCACGTGCACGTAAAATTGAACGTTTCTTATCACAACCATTCTTCGTTGCTGAGGTATTCAACGGTACTCCAGGTAAATACGTTTCTTTTAAAAGAAACTATCCGCGGCTTTAAAGGTATTTTTAAACGGCGAATACGATCATATTCCAGAACAAGCGTTCTACATGGTCGGTACAATCGACGAAGCGCTAGAAAAAGCCAAAAATATGTAATCACTTCAAGTCATTTGAAGGAGAACAAAAATGGCGACATTTAACCTAATAATAGTCAGCGCAGAGCGAAAAATCTTTGAAGGTGCTGTGAAACAAATCCAAGCAACAGGTGTGGAAGGTGAACTAGGTATTTTACCAAACCACACCCCTTTGATGACGGCGATTAAGCCAGGGATTGTTAAATTTCACTTGAAGATGGCAATGAAGAAGTTATCTATGTTTCAGGGCGGCTTCTTTAGAAGTTCAACCTAAAGTAGTAACAGTACTTGCTGATGTTGCAATTCGCGGTAGCGAGTTAGATGCAGATCGTATTCGTGAAGCAAAACGTAAAGGCGGAAGAAAAATATTGTGAATCACGCAGTTGATGTGGATCATGATTTACTTGTAGCTAAACTTTCTAAAGAGTTGAGCGAAACTTCGTGCTTACTGAACTTACTGAAAAACTCGTTAAATCAAAACGATAAGATAATGATAATAAAAAGAGCGGTTATTTTTGACCGCTCTTTTTGTTTTTTTCTATCGTAAGAAATATCGATACGCTTTACTTTCACTCACATCTTCATAAACATAGCCGAGTTCTGCTAAAGCTTGTTCAAATTCTGCGTTATCTTTTTCGCCTAATTGAAAGCTGCAAGAATATTACCGTAATCGGCTCCATGTGCACGATAATGGAACAATGAAATATTCCAACGATTTTGCAATGTTTCTAAGAATTTAAGTAACGCACCTTTTTGCTCTGGAAATTCAAACTATAAAGTCGTTCGTTATCATTGACTACTCGTCCCACCCATTAAATAACGAACGTGCGTTTTCGCGATATCATCATCAGACATATCTTCAACATCAAAAGCCATTTTTAGTTAGGTCTGCAATAATGTCCGCTTTTTCAGCTTCATTTAGTCGTTCTTACCCAACGAAACACGCAAGCATTTTTGATTATCTGCATAACGGTAACTCAATCTCGTTACAGCTCGGTTACCCTAATACATGAGCAAATTTTAAGAAACTACCCGGGTTGCTCCGGCATGGTCACCGCTAATAAAGCCTCTCGGTTTTCACCAATTTCACAACGTTCAGATACATAACGCAATGTATGGAAATTCAAGTTGGCGCCAGACAAAATTGCCGCCATATTTTGGCCTTCAATATTGTTTTGTTTCACGTATTTTTTCAAACCGGCTAAACCTAATGCACCTGATGGCTCTGCAACAGCACGAACGTTCTCGAAATAAATCTTTCATTGCTGCACACACTTCGTCACTATCGACCAATACCATATCGTCTAAAGATATTGCTGACATAGACGGAATGTTTCGTCACCAATACGTTTTACCGCTACACCATCGCAAATAATCCAACATGGGTTAAATCTGTGGGTTCGCTTTTATCGAGGCGGCTTTTTCAAACAGCTGAATCTTTGATTCTACACCGATGACTTTTAATTTCTGGCATAAATTGCTTGAGCAAAAATTGCCACGCCTGCAGCTAAACCACCGCCTCCGACTTGCACAAAACATAATCCAAATCAGCCACTTGTTGTAGCATTTCCATCGCTAACGTGCCTTGACCTGCGATGACTAATGGATGATCGAATGGAGGAATAAATGTCATATGTTTTTCTTTTGAAAGCTCAATCGCTTTTGCTTTGGCTTCATCAAAATTAGCACCGTGCAACAACACTCTCACCACCAAAATCCACGGACTGCATCCACTTTAATGCTGGGGTATTTTGTGGCATGACGATCAATGCTTTTGAGCCTAATTGTTTTCAGCTGATAAATGCCACGCCTTGTGCATGGTTACCCTGCAGATGCAGCAATGACACCTGCCTGCTTTTTGTTCATCAGAAAGGCTAGAAATCATCGCGTAAGCGCCGCAGTTTAAAAGCTATTTACTGGCTGACGGTCTTCACGCTTTAATCCAAATATTATTAGTGCAGTCGTTCAGATAGTTTTCCCATTTTTGTAAAGGGGTCACTTGCAGCAGCTTCATATACGCGAGACCAAGTTTGACTAATCGCATTGATGTAATCTGATTGAGAAGGTTGAGGATTGGTGAGTAGATTTTTCATGATGTTTGTTTTTATGATGAAGTGCGGTTAGTTTTTCTTTATTTTATCCCCCTCTTATGAAAGAGGAGGAATCGATTAAGATTATTTTTAACAGATGTTTTATCGCGTACCGCGCCTTTATCTGCAGAGGTTGCAAAGTGACCGAAATACTTTTAAGGCGAAGATACTTCACGTTCACGGTTAGCAGGCTGCCAACCTTTGCATCTTGTTCGGATCGGCGTCTGCTAGTTCTTCATCGCTGAGTTTTAAGTTAATCGCACGGTTTTGGAATATCAATGTCGATAATATCGCCATCGTGTACTAAACTATTGCACCGCCGGAAGCAGCTTCTGCGATGCGTGTCCAATAGATAAAGCCTGATGTACCGCCAGAGAAACGAGCCATCCGTTAATAAAGCGCATTTTTGCCCAAGCCCATCGATTTTAAAGTAGCTGGTTGGATATAACATTTCTTTGCATACCAGTCCGCCTTTAGGGCCTTCGTAACGGATACAACAACATGACCTTCTTTCGACTTTACCGCCTAAAATGCTGCAACCTCTTCTTGGCTTTCAAATACGATAGCATGACCGGTGAATTTCCAGATAGATTCATCTACACCCGCGGTTTTTAACGATACATCCGTCTTCCGCGAGATTACCGAATAATACGGCTAAGCGCCCTTCTTGCGAGAAATCGCATTTTTCTTTATTTCGGATACAGCCGTTTACGGTCATCATCGACGCTGTATCCCAACGGCAATCTTGTGAGAATGCTTGAGTTGTGCGGATACCTGCAGGGCCTGCACGGAAGAATTTATGTAATTCTTCATCTTTGATTACGAATAATATCGTATTGGTCATTGTTCTTCTCATGCTCATTCCAAGCACGGTTTTTGGTATTTCGGTGGATTAATCCTGCGCGATCAATTCACCCAATAAGCCCCATAATGCCCGCCTGCACGGTGTACGTCTTCCATGTGGTATTTATTGGTGTTTGGCGATTTTGCTTAAGCAAGGCACATTTTGCGTGATAAAGCGGTCAATATCTGCCATTTTAAAATCTACGCCCGCTTCGTGCCGCCAGTAAGTGTAAAAACCAGTGTTACTGGAACCACCCATTGCGATATCGAGCTCATTGCGTTTTCAAAGCGTCAAAAAGGTGCCGATTGAACGATGGCAATACGCTTTCATCATCTTGTTCGTAATAACGTTTGCAAAGCTCGACAATTTGACGACCAGCTTTAAAGAATAATTCTTTGCGGTCTGCGTGAGTGGCTAACATGGAACCATTGCGGTAAAGATAAACCAAGGCTTCCGTTAAGCAGTTCATAGAGTTTGCAGTAAACATTCCTGAGCAGGAACCACAAGTCGGGACACGCGCTGCGTTCAATAGCATCAATACGTTCATCATGACATTAGGATCAGCCGCTTCAATCATCGCATCAACTCAAATCTAAGCGGATTAATTGATCAGAAAGTTTAGTTTTTGCCGGCTTCCATCGGGCCGCCGGAGACAAAAGATGGTCGGAATGTTCAAACGCATTGCCGCCATCAACATTCCGGGGTGATTTTTGTCACAGTTGGAAATACACACCATCGCATCGGCGCAGTGTGCATTGACCATATACTCCACGCTGTCTGCGATTAAATCACGGCTTGGTAGAGAGTAAAGCATCCCACCGTGTCCCATCGCGATACCGTCATCCACCGCAATAGTGTTAAATTCTTTTGCTACGCCGCCCGGCTTTTTCAATTTCTGCAGCGACCAGTTGTCCCATATCTTTTAAATGCACATGCCCCGGTACGAATTGGGTGAAAGAGTTCACTACCGCAATAATCGGGTTTTACGAAAGTCATTTTTCTTTCATCCTGTTGCACGCCATAAGGCACGTGCACCCGCCATATTACGACCTTGTGTGCTGGTCGCTGAACGTAGTTTTGGCATAAATAATCTCTCCGAGTAAAATTTTTAGGGTTCGTTTTTATTTTCCAGATAAAGACTGAATTGCATAAAAAGGTAATGAGATAATTGCTAAATGGTACAAAAAAATAATCATTGCCGCTGATGCTCGTCCAGCTACTGTAATGTTATCCTCTGTTGCTTCAGCACTGAATCTTTTTCTTGACGATATTCTAAGTACTCTGGTTTTCTAAAGGTTTAATCAATTTGGCTTTTTAAAATCTCATTTTTATTTTTAATATCAACAATTTCACCATCTTTCCATTCTAAAAAAATATATTATGCTCCTGCATATTGTAATAATTTTTGTCCATAGAGCTCATTAGATTGCTTTTTGAGTAAGCTCTTTATCATTAAAATATAGTGTTAATGTAGCTTTTCACTTTGTTTTTCAACATCTTTTTAGCGATAGAATGAATTTTCACAGATGATATGTTTTTACATAAGGTGATCGTAAGATACGAATTAAATCTCCAGTTTCACTATATTTTGAACCGGCAAAGTGATAACTATTAAAAGTTGCCCTATAGCATAAATGTTTGTCTTCTGCTATAAAGAAAAAGAGTGTATTACTTCTAGAAGATAGTTCTTTATCTTGTAATGAAGTGCATCCAAATAGTACGAAAAAGTAATAAGTAACTCCAATAACAAACGTATATTTTCATTATTTTATTCCAGCACATCTGGCAATTTTCCATAACTGATTTCACCAACAGATCTAAAAGTGCGGTCAGATTTTACAGTGATTTTTAACTGGCACTTGGGTTTCTACCAGTGCCATTTCCATATTAGTCACGGTGAAACCCGCGTAAAGCGAATACGCGTAAATATGCGTTCTAAAACTTCAGGACGATGTTGAGCGATCAATTCAAAAGTATATTGGTTCATCGTTTAAATCTCCTCCAACATATCCGCATTACATGCACCTGGTGGGACTAGTGGCCATACACATTCATCAGGTGGAATACATACTTTGTAACAAATAAGCGGTTTTCACTGTTTAATAAACGATTGAGCGCTTTATCCACTTCATCAGCTTGCTCAATGCGTTCAGCTGGAATATCGAACGCTTTTCGCAAGCATCACAAAATCAGGGTTATCTTCTAAAAATGGTTTCAGAACGACGTTTATTCCAGAATAGGTCCTGCCATTGACGCACCATACCAAGACGTTGGTTATCTAACAGCAAAAATTTTTACCGGTAATTTGCCGCGTTTGATTGAACCCAATTCTTGAATGTTCATCATCAATGAACCATCACCCGTCACTCAAAAATCACTTCATCATGAGGACGTGCTTTTTCGCGCCTACCGCTGCAGGCAAACCAAATCCCATGGTGCCGAAACCCGCGGAGGTAATATAGTTTTTCTGGTGCGAAATGACGCATATGTTGTGCAGACCACATTTGGTGTTGGCCCACATCGGTACAAATCACCGCATTTTGAGGTTTACGCTGAGAAAGCGTGTTGAGCTAAACGACCAAGGGTCAATCGGTCGGTTGCCTGCATTGTCAATATAAGTGAAATCGAGTTTGGCTTTCAATGCTTGAATGTGCTCGCCAATCATTAATCTCAAGCGGGATACTTTAAAGCCTCTAAGGCTTGAATTAAATCACCCTTGAAGAGCAACATTTGCCACACGGAGTTTGTTGATTTCGCTGCATCAATATCACAATGGATCACTTTTGGCGTGTGGCGCAAAACTGTCTAATTTACCGGTCACACGGTCATCAAAACGTGCACCGCACACTAACAATAAATCACATTCTTGTACGGCAACGTTTGCGGCTTTTTGTGCCGTGCATACCAATCATGCCCATATAAACGGGATCGGTTGGGTCAATTGAGCCTAAACCTTTCAATGTTGAAACGGATGGCATTTTGGGTGATTTGTAGAATTTTTTTGACTGCTTGTGTGGCTTTTGCCATACCTACACCGCCGCCTACATAAAGCACCGGTTTTTGCTTTGCGCCAATAATGCTTTTTGCTTCAGTTAATTTTTAATTCTGAAAGTGCGGTTGGTTTTACGACTGGTTTTGACAATAGGGTTTTACATGTTCAGGTACATCGCTCACTTGGATATTACGAGGCACATCAATGAGAACTGGACCTGGTCTGCCACTTTGTGCAATTTGGAAAGCGGAAGCAATAATTTCAGGGAGTTCTTCAACGGATTGAACAATATAGCTGTGTTTGGTGCAAGCAAGAGATAAACCTAAAACATCGGCTTCTTGAAAGCATCGGTACCGATAAGAGGGCAGCCACTTGACCAGTAAATGCCACGATTGGTACAGAATCAGCAAAGGCATCGCCTAAACCTGTAATTAAATTGGTTGCACCTGGGCCAGATGTTGCCACACAAACGCCGACTTTGCCAGTAGAGCGCGCATAACCAATCGCAGCTATTGCGGCACCTTGTTCGTTACGGCAAAGGAGATGGTCAAGACCTGAGTCATAGATGGCATCATAGGTTGGCATGATTGCCCCGCCTGGGTAGCCGAAAAGATCGGTTACACCGTGCGCTTTTAAACATTCGATAATGAGTTGTGCGCCTGTCATGTTGCTTCCCGTTTTTATGATTATTAAATAATTTTATGAATATTGAAGTTTTGCATTGTAGCGGAATTTTTCGCCTTTGGTTAGATTTTCGCGAAAAACAAATCGAAAAACACGATAACCAAGATTATCGTGTTTTTGATGAAAGAAGTGCGGTCAGAAAACGCAATGTTTTTCTGCACGTAAAAATTAGAAGCCTGCTTGTTTTTCTAATTGTTCAACAAGCGCATCGTCTAAGCCTAATGCTTGTGCTAAATCTGCTAAGAAAATGATTTCTTTGCGAGATAAATCTTTGCTTACTAAACGAGCTGCTAAATACACATTGCTTGCAAGTGCAGTATCATTACCTACAAGACGAGCAATCTCGTTGATAGAAATTGGATTTTGAATTTCTTGTTCAAGCTCACTGTGCTAATTCAGGGTTGTTACCCTGCTTCATTTGCGATAGTTTGTTTTTTCATCTTCAGTGATTTCACCCATTCTGCTGCCGCTGCGGCGATCATGGTACGTAAAATCAATTCACCCTGCATCGACATGACTTGATGAATTTAATACATCAAACGCATTTTCTGAGATGTTTTGGTTGGCTGCTTTTGTTGGGATTTTTGATAGTTTTGGTACGCTTGATAAGCAAGGTTACCTAAAACAGCAAGTGAGCCTAATTTTGCTAAACTTGCACCACCGCTACGGCCTAAAAATCATTGATAAAAATACCGCCTAACGCTGCACCACCGCCTACTTTGGTGAGAGAGTCGATAGTTTGGTTTGCCAGTTTCAAGTTTGCTTTGCAGAGTTTTTTTAGCGACATCTAAAAACTTGGTTTAAAAATGCTGTTAAGATCCATAAATGTTTCCTTTTGGTTGTTTTTGTTGACAGTAGTTAAATACGGCTTTTAGACAGTAAAATTTTAAAAATTCACTGAATTTAACCTCTTTAAACCAAGTTCTTGACTCGGTTTTAGAATTCATTATATTGAAATCTTTCTTCATTCAAAAGGAACTTAATATGACGCAGTCAAACGCAAAGCGCGAGACCTTCTCTGGTCGGAAAGCATTTTATTATGGCGGCGATTGGATCCGCTGTTGGCTTTAGGGAAACATCTGGCGTTTCCCTTATACCACTTATGAAAAACGGTGGCGGTGCATTTATTATCCTTACCTTATTGCACTTTTTAACCGCTGGTATTCCATTGCTTTTCTTAGATTACGCAATCGGTCATCGCCATCGTGGTGGTGCACCGCTTTCTTATCGTCGCTTTAACCCACACTTTGAAGTGTTTGGTTGGTGGCAAGTGATGGTGAACGTCATCATCGGTCTTTACTACGCCGTGGTATTAGGTTGGGCGGCAAGTTATACCTATTTCTCACTTAATTCTGCTTGGGGCGACCAACCGATTGATTTCTTCCTACACGAATTCTTAAAAATGGGCGATATCAGCAATGGTGTGAGCTTTTGAGTTTGTCGGCATGGTAACTGGTCCCATTAATTGCTGTATGGTTAGTGGCGTTAGGCGTGCTTTCTTTAGGTATTCAAAAAGGGATTTCTAAATCTTCAGATATCTTAATGCCTGTTTTTAGTGGTGATGTTTGTAGCGTTGGTCGTTTATTCTTTATTCTTACCAGGTGCAGAAAAAGGCTTAAACGCACTATTTACACCAGACTGGTCAAAACTCTCTAATCCGAGCGTGTGGATTGCGGCTTACGGTCAAATCTTCTTCTCTCTTTCCATCTGTTTCGGGATTATGATTACGTATGCATCGTACTTGAAAAAAGATTCAGATTTAACAGGTAGCGGTTTAGTTGTTGGTTTTGCGAACTCAAGTTTTGAGGTGCTTGCAGGGTATTGGTGTATTTGCGGCATTAGGTTTCATCGCAACCGCACAAGGTGTAGAAGTGAGCGAAGTAGCAAAAGGTGGTATTGGTTTAGCCTTCTTTGCATTCCCAACCATTATTAATAAAGCACCATTCGGTGAAGTATTAGGGGTATTATTCTTCGGTTCATTAACCTTTGCGGCATTAACCCTCATTTATCTCTGTTATTGAAGTAATCATTTCAGCGATTCAAGATAAACCCGTTTACGTCGAGCAAAAGCGACCTTTGTTGTTGGTTTACCAATGATGGTGGTATCAGTCATTTTATTTGGTACCACAACAGGTTTACCAATGCTTGATGTGTTCGATAAATTTCGTGAACTACTTTGGTATTGTAGCAGTGGCATTTGTTTCATTAATTGTGATTGTTGCAAATGAAAAACTAGGCTTATTAGGCAACCACTTAAATCAAAGCTCTTCATTCAAAGTGGGTTTCCTATGGCGTTTATGCATTGTCATCACCACCGGTATTCTTGCCTTTATGTTATTCAGTGAAGGTGCGAAAAGTATTTACAGAAGGTTATGAAGGCTATCCGAGCTGGTTTGTAAATATCTTTTGGTTGGGGTATGGCAATTTCGCTAGTGGTGGTTTCATTCATTCTTTCTCGTTTAAAATGGAAAAATGAAGACAACTTCAAGCTTGAAGAAAAAGGAGAATAAAGATGACAAGTATTGCAATTATAATGATGATTGTGGCGCTTTTTAGTGATTTGGGGCGGCTTGATCTTTTTCCTTAATCAGACTTCCAAAAGGAAGAAAAATAAGGTCAAAATTGACCGCACTTTGAAATAAGTAGGGCGTGCTGAGCACGCCCTTTTTTTGTTATTTCGATAAATCGATTTGATATACCGCAAATCCCACTTCATCGGTGCCGACTTTCTTCATTGGGTATTGTGCATTGTCTTGAATGAAATTTCGCTGCTTGTTCGCTTTGGCGAGGTTTCAAAACGCACGTCTAATTTATCGTTACCTTTAATCGGTGCAAAAGCGCCAGTTTTTATCCGCACTAGGGTTTACATGGCCATTTTTCGCTTTCTGCTTTTGATGTAATCCGCAAGAATTTGGCGATTTTCATCAGGAGAAGCGTAAACGATATGCGCATCGCCCTGTGCCTGGGAATTTATTACCGTAAGCACGATAGTTGTTAGTTGCAATTAAGAATTCTGCTTTTGGATCAACCGGTTTACCTTGGTAAGTTAAATTCACCACACGGTGTGAGTTCGGGTTAATCAATTTACATTCGCCGTCATAACGCGGTGGTTGAGTCAGGTCGAATTCATAATTTACGCCGTCAATCACATCGTAGTTATAGGTACGGAAACCGTCCCAATCAAGTAAAGATTGTGGTTTGTCGCTTGTAGGGATCGATTTGTTTAAACATACCTGCGCTACATTCTAACCACTCTTTCAGTTCTTCCCCTGTTGCTTTGACAACAACTAAGGTATTTGGATAGAGGTATAAGTCTGCTGCGTTACGGAAGGTTAATTCACCTTTGTTCACTTCAGTATAGCCAGTAGGGTCATTTTTACGTCCGCCTGCTTTAAATGGTGCGCCTGCACTTAAAATTGGTAAGCCCGCCATTGCTGCAACACTTGGTGCTACTTTTTCAACGTAAGCTTTTTGTGCTTGGTTCACAATTTGAATGGTTGGGTCATCTTGCACTAGGGCTAAGTAGCTGTACATGTTATCGGTGGCTTTACCGATTGGCTGTGCCACGAATTCACGGGTGGCTTCATGCACAGGTTTTAAAAGTGCGGTCAATTCGGCATCACTTTCTGTGGTCGCTTTTTTGTTTTCAGCATCGTAAATTGGACGAAGTGCCGCTTTACCATCAGCCACTAACCATTTGCCGTTGTGTTGAGCAAGGGTTAAGTCGATCACACTGATGTTGTTTGCCCAGTAGCCAGCCATACTTTCAGGTACGCCTTTTACGGTACCTTTAGCAATATCTGCATTTGGTGATTTTGCGAACTCTTTATTCGGGAATAAACGGTGAGAGTGACCGAAAACAATCGCATCAATGTGTGGTACATCAGCAAGGTAGAATGCTGAGTTTTCTGCACCTTCTTGATATGGCTCGTCTGATGGGCCTGTGTGAGCAAGTGCCACAATAATATCTGCACCTTTTTGTTTCATTTCTGGCACATATTTTTGTGCGGTTTTCACGATATCGCGCGTTTCAACTTTGCCTTGTAAATTTGCTTTATCCCACACCATAATTTGTGGTGGCACAAAACCGATATAACCAATGTTTAGTTTGTGCGTTTTACCTTGGCTATCCACCACTTCTTTTCGTTTGAATTACATAAGGTGTGAAATAGGGCTCTTCAGTGCCTACTTTCACTACGTTGGCATTGATGATAGGGAAATTTAGCTTGTTTAATCGCATCCGCTAAATAGTCTAAGCCATAGTTAAACTCTGTGGTTACCTAATGTGCCCCACTTCATAGTGCATCGCATTTTAAGCAATCCACAGCTGGGTTTGGTTTGCCTTCTTTATAACCTTTAGCCGCTTGATAGTCAGCGATTGGGTTACCTTGGATTAAGTCACCGTTATCAACTAAAAACGCTGTTTTTTTCACCTCTTTACGAGCTTGACGAATCAAGCTTGCTGCACGGGTAAAAACCGAATTTCTCAGTCGGTGCATCTTTGTAGTAATCGAAGTCAGTTAAAAACTGTGAATATCGGTTGTTGCCACAATACGTAAATCGACTTGTGTGTCGCTTTTTGCAAAAGCAAAGCGGCTCGCACTTAACGCTAAAATACTGCTTGCGCCAAGTTGGATGAAATCTCTTCTGTTGATCATATGTGCTCCTGTTGTGTGAGAATCGACGGGATTTGTAAATCTCTTTTATATATAAAGAAAGCGCAATATAAAGTTCTGAAATGAAGTGTGATACGCATCACAAAATAAAGAATTGAATTCGGTTGCAAAACTTCACGTTTGGGACAAAAATAGGCTATCCAATCCACTAAAATTAAGTTATTCACAGTAAGTTGGCCAGCATTTATTGATGGCATCTGATAAGGAGATCGCGATGGCTTTTTAATCTTAAAAATAGACACCTATTGAGTCTTGTTCATCATTCAGAACGAGAAATTAATTATTTGTTAGATTTATCGCGTGATTTGAAAACGTGCTAAATATGCAGGGAACAGAGCAGCAACAACTTAAAGGTAAAAAAATATCGCACTTATTTTTGAAAAAACCTCAACTCGTACTCGTTGTGCTTTTTGAAGTTGCAGCTTATGATCAAAGGTGCTCGAGTGACTTATATCGATCCAAACTCTTCTCAAATTGGACATAAAGAAAGCATGAAAGACACCGCGAGAGTTCTCGGGACGAATGTATGATGCGATTGAGTATCGAGGCTTTTAAACAAAGTACTGTACAAGAACTTGCAGATTATGCTGGTGTGCCGGTGTTTAATGGTTTAACGGATGAGTTTCATCTCACACAAATGCTTGCGGATGTTCTCACGATGATTGAACATTGTGACAAGCCACTTCGTCAAATTAGTTATGTATATTGGTGATGCGCGCAATAACATGGGGAATTCTCTTTTATTGATTGGGATCAAAACTTGGGATGGATGTGCGTATTTGCGGCCCTAAAGCCCTTATTGCCGAAGCCGGTTTTGTTGAAATGTGTGAAGGTTTTTGCTAAAGAAAGTGGTGCGCAGATTACTGTCACTGAAGATATCGATACAGCCGTAAGAGGTGTTGATTTTGTGCATACCGATGTTTGGGTTTCAATGGGCGAACCATTAGACGCTTGGGCAGAGCGCATTAAGTTATTGCTTCCTTATCAAGTCACGCCAGAACTCATGAAGCGTACGGGTAATCCAAAAAGTAAAAATTCATGCATTGTTTACCTGCATTCCATAACAGTGAAACCCAAATGGGTCGTCAAATTGCAGAAAAATATCCTGAATTAGCAAATGGCATTGAAGTGACTGAAGATGTTTTTGAGTCTCCGATGAATATTGCATTTGAACAAGCTGAAAAACCGTATGCATACGATTAAAGCGGTAATGGTGGCAAGTTTAGCTTAGGAAAGATCTCGCTAAATTGATAACGTTTATTCATCATCTAATTTTAATAATAATTTATTTCCGTACTTTTTTGTGGTTTTTATTTTATATGAAATTTAAATTTATTTTTGATAACGATCACATTTTTGAAAAATATTATTGACATAATCTTTGCACGAGAATAGAGTATACCCTAACAAAAGGTTAGTTTAGATAAAAAGAGGATTTTTCTATGCTACTGCGTACATATATACACAGATACGTCCATACGAAAGTATTGAGACTTTTACGGTTTAATCCGATAAAAGGTCGTTCTTTGATGGCTCATATCCGTCGTACACGCCATATTATGATGCCGTCTCATCGCTCTTGCTTTTTCATACTCAGTATTCGCTTCTCAAAACAAACCATCAATACGACTCTCTAAACAGAGTTTGTTTCTCTGTTTAGAGAGTCTCCACAGATTAATTTCTGAATATTTTTGTATTGTCTAAAAATAGGCAAAAAAATATTTTTTTCGAAATTAACTTAATCTATTTAATTTAAAAATAAAAAATTATTACTTTAGTTTTTATAAAAAAATCTAGAGAGGGTTTTTTATTCTAAATAAATCTATTGCGTTATTAAAAATTAATAACGCAGGGTAGCTTTACGTCAAAAAATAAATAAAAGGAGTTTCATTATGCCAAACTTAAAAATTGCATATAGTCCAAAAAGTTGAACAATATTTCTCTACAATAGAGAATTAGTTGAAATTACCAAAACAGACTTTACTGATGTTTGCCGCTATTGTGTTGACTTCAGGAGATGTCGGTGACTACCTTGAACGTATTCAGGCAACGAACTTTGGTATTCCAGTATTTGTTGTTCAAACTGAAGAAGAACAAGTTGATCCGAAAATTCTATGATGCTATTTATCATATTCAAGATTTAAATGGTTATGATATTAAGCTTTATAGTCGTCAAATCGAAACTGCAGCAAAACTTTTATGAAGAAAAATGTTACCGCCATTCTTCAAAATGTTAAGTGAATATGTGGAAATGGGTAATATTGCTTTTGACTCGTCCAGGACATCAAAGGTGGTCAATACTATCGTAAACATCCAGCAGGTCGCTTTCCTTTATGACTTCTACGGTGAAAATATTTTCCGTTCAGATATTTGTAATGCTGACGTGAAATTAGGTGACTTGTTAATTCATGAAGGGCAGCTTGTGATGCACAAAAATATGCAGCTCAAGTATTTCAATGCGGATAAAAACTTACTTTCGTATTAAATGGTACTTCTTCTTCAAAACAAAGTTGCGTTAAATGCTGTACTTTGCTCCGGGACGATTTAGTGTTATTTGACCGTAACAACCACAAATCAAATCACCATGGTGCATTAATTCAAGCAGGTGCAAACTCAATTTACTTGGAAACTGCACGTAACCCATTTGGTTTCATTGGTGGTATTGATAGTCACTGCTTCGAGAAGATTATTTGAAATCATTAATCAAAGAAGTGGCACCTGAAAAATTAAATCAAAAACGTCCATTCCGTTTAGCGGTTATCCAATTAGGTACTTATGACGGTACAATTTATAACGCACGTCAAGTGGTGGATAAAAATCGGTCATCTTTGTGACTACATCTTATTCGACTCTGCATGGGTAGGTTATGAACAATTCATTCCAATGATGAAAGACTGCTCGCCATTATTGCTTGAATTAAATGAAAATGACCCTGGTATTTTTAGTGACTCAATCTGTTCATAAACAACAAGCAGGTTTCTCACAAACTTCACAAATTCACAAAAAGATAAACACATTAAAGGTCAAGATCGTTATGTAAACCACAAACGTTTCAATAATGCCTTTATGTTACATGCATCAACCAGTCCGTTCTATCCATTATTTGCGGCATTAGATGTAATGCGAAAAATTCAAGGTAGTGAAGCGGGTCGTCGTTTATGGCATGAATGTGTGAAAGTGGGTATCGAAGCACGTAAATTAGTATTAAATCACTGTGAATTAATTCGTCCATTTATTCCAACCACAATTAAAGGTAAAAAATGGCAAGATTATGACACAGAAGAAATTGCAACTAATCTCGAATTCTTCAAATTCCACCCAACAGATACATGGCATAAATTTGAAGGCTATGCTGATGAACAATACTTTCGTTGACCCATGTAAATTCTTGCTTACCACGCCAGGTATTAGCTTAGAAACCGGTGAATATGAAAAATTTGGTGTACCAGCAACTATTCTTGCTAACTACTTACGTGAAAACGGTATTATTCCGGAAAAATGTGACTTGAACTCAATCTTTATTCTTGCTCACTCCGGCAGAAACCCTCACCAAAATGCAAACTTTGGTTGCTCAAATCGCCTTGTTTGAAAAACACATTAAACAAGACTCTTTATTAAAAGATGTATTGCCAACTGTGTATAAAAACAATGAAGACCGTTACAAAGGCTACACCATCCGTCAATTATGCCAAGAAATGCATGACCTTTATGTAAGCCGCAATGTAAAACAACTTCAAAAAGACCTATTCCGCAAAAGCAACATTACCGGAATATGTTAAATCCACACGATGCGAATATTGAATTCGTTCGTAACAAAAGTTGAACTGTTCCATTAACAGACATTGTTGGTCGTGTAGCTGCGGAAGGTGCATTACCTTATCCTCCAGGTGTGTTATGTGTGGTTCCAGGGAAAGATGGAGTCCGACTGCACAAAAAAATACTTCCTCGCATTAGAAGAAGGTATCAACACATTACCTGGTTTCGCACCTGAAATCCAAGGGGTTTACTACAAAAAGATCCCTGATGGACGTACTCGTGCATATGGCTATGTTTTAACTGACTATTAATAAAGTGAGGTTATGAAGGTTTTCCTCATCACCCTCTCAGCATAAACAAAAAGTGCGGTTAAAAACATCTGATTTTTGACCGCACTTGTAGAGTATAAATTATGAGTGCTAAAAGTAATAAAAATTGGTGTGGTACAACTCACCATTCTTACCATGGTTAATATGATGGGTTCCGGTATCATTATGTTACCGACCAAATTAGCCGAAATTGGGACTATTTCCATCGTTTCTTGGCTTGTAACAGCTGTTGGTTCAACAGCTTTAGCTTACGCATTTCGCACAATGCGGTATGTTTAGTAAAAATCTGGTGGTATGGTGGCTATGCTGAATACTCTTTCAGCAAAAGCCAGTAACTTCATGGCAAACTATACTTACGGTGTGTCGTTAGTTATTGCGAATACAGCGATCGCGATTTCTGCTGTGGGTTATGGTTCCGAGTTCCTCGGTGCAACCCTTTCTCCACTTTCTATTGCATTATGGACAATCTTCACTCGTGGCTTGCGACCATTCTTAACTTTGGTGGTGCAAGAATTACCGGTAACATCAGTTCATTCACCATTTGGGGGTAATTATTCCTGTGGTCGGTATTTCAATCATCGGTTGGAAATGGTTTGATAGTTCAATGTATGTGAATTCTTGGAACCCACACAATGTGCTCTACCTTTGAAGCGATCGGTGTCTCTATTTCAATGACATTATGGGCGTTCTTAGGATTAGAATCAGCTTGTGCGAATGCAGATGCTGTTGAAAACCCTGAGAAAAAACGTACCAATCGCAGTACTTGGTGGTACTTTAGGGTGCAGCGGTAATTTATATCGTTTCAACTAACGTGATCGCAGGTATTGTACCTAACCTTGAACTCGCTAACTCAACAGCACCATTTGGTTTAGCCTTTGCTCATATGTTTAATGAAACAATCGGTAAAAGTCATCATGGGCTTAATGGTTATGTCTTGCTTTCGGTTCATTATTAGGCTGGCAGTTCACTATTGCTCAAGTATTTAAATCTTCAGCGGAAGAAGGTTATTTCAGCATTCTTCAAAAAGTTACCAGTAAAGATGCACCAATCGTTGGTATGGTAACCATTACTGCGTTACAAACTTTACTTTCTTTGATGACAATTAGCCCATCATTAAATAAACAATTCAATGTGTTAGTGGACTTAGCGGTGGTCATAAACGTCATTCCATACTTGTTTCTCAATGGCTGCACTTGCAGTGTTATTGAAAGCGGAAAATGTTGCGCCACAAAATATAAAAACAACTGTCTTTGTTGCCTTTTATTGGTTCACTCTATAGTATCTATGCACTTTATGCAGCTGGTGAACAAGCGATGTTATATGGTTCAATTGTGACCTTTATCGGTTGGACATTGTATGGTTTTGTTTCTTACAACTTGATCTTAAAAATCACAAGCAAATTAAAAAGAAAAGCCTACATCTTTCATGTAGGCCTTTCAAGGTAATAAACTTAAAGTAAAAAGAGCGGTTGAAAATT